>MDTB01070782.1_pt1 | contig 16462 bp, 16 predicted proteins | sample 811161 | NCBI WGS metagenome assembly MDTB01 (sample SAMN05326650, study PRJNA326480) | marine metagenome | isolation source: seawater | place: Mediterranean Sea | collected 2009 | reverse complement strand
ACTCTTCCACATCTTAAGACGAAGTACCATCGGCGCAGTAAGGCTTGACTTCCGAGTTCGGCATGGGATCGGGTATAACACTTAAGCTATAATTACCAGGCATGACCTTTTAAGATATAAAACATCATTTGTAAACTAAAATTAAATTATTTTTCTATTTTTAAATTCTTATAACAAAATAATACAATACCTAAACTTAGCCAAAAAAATGAGCCATTGTAGGTAGTAAAAAAACTACCAGCAGTTTTTAAAGGCCATGCATAACTTATTAAAATTAAAACGTGACCAAAAATAAGAAGTAAAAAATTATTTTCTTTGAAATTTTTCTTATAATATTTACTCAGCTTTAAAATTAAACTTATAAAAAACAAGTAAAATAAAACAAATCCTACAAATCCAGTTTCACTTAAAATCTCTAATAAAATATTATGTGGATGTGTAGAGCAAAATTGTGCAGCATGATCTGGTCTTGGGTCAATTTGAAAATCACAAACAACTCGATAATTTTTAAGGCCTACACCGAAAAAAAAATTATCCTTAAAAAGCATATAGCTAGATTCCCACAGCCTCCCCCAACTAGAATGATAAATATCTTTAATTATATTTAACATATCGATTATTCTGTTTTGAAAGATAATATTGCTTTTAAAATTTATTAAAAAAAAAAAGAAGAAAAGAAAATAAAATTATTAGATTTTTTTTGAAACTAAAAAAAATATAAAAAATAATTATTGAAATGACTAAAAAAGTTAACAAACTTACTCTCTCTCCAGTCAATGTAACTGCTGTTAACACTAAAAAATATATGAGAAAATAAATTATTTTATTAACAATTGTTAAATTTTTAAATTCACTCATAAAATAAAAAAATAAAGGTAAACTCAAAAAAGTTAAAAAAGCACCAACAACGACTTCCTCTTCAAAAAAACTTGATGGTCTCCCTGAAATAGAAATCGGTATACCAAAAATATTAAATAAGAAGAAATTTTGATAAATTAAATCTAAAGAAATAAATATAATTATTAAAAGCCATGCTTTAAGTATAAATTCTAAATTTTTAAAATTTTGAATAAAATACATTAAAAAAAATGAGAAAAACAAAAACCGAAATTGTCCTATTGATGACCTAAATGCATTAAATTGATCTACGGAGAAGAAAGAATTTAATATATTGTATATAATAAATATTAAATATACAAAAATCCAAAATTGATTTAAAAATTTTATATTTATTTTTTTTAAAATTAAAGAACCTAAAAAAATTAAACTAACTAAAATTAAATAAAAATTAATTGCGAATGATCCAGTTAAGACAAATAATGGATATGATATAATTAAGATTTCATTAGCTGAAAGAGTTTTAAATTTTTTATATTGAGCCGAAATCATTATTGAGTAGTATAAATACCTATTTATGCCAAAAAGTAAAATCTTAGTATTTGTAGTAACTTATAATTCATCATTTAGATTAGGTTTAATATTGAAAAAACTAAAAACTCTAAGAAGAAAAATTAAATTTGATATTTTAATAAGTGACGATTGTTCTACTGACAATACAAAGTATTATTTTCCAAAAAATAAAAGTGGTTATATTTTAAAAATTAATAAAAGAAATCTAGGTTATGGTGGGAATGTAAAAAAATGTCTAAATTTTGCAATAAAAAAAGGTTACTCACATAGTTTGATGGTCCATGGTGATAATCAATATGATTGCAGATATCTAGAAAAATTTTATAAACATATGATATTAAATAATGCTGATGCTGTTACTGGTTCTAGAATGAAAAACTTGAATAATGCTCTTATTGGTAAAATGCCTCTTTATAAAATTTTAGGAAATTTGATATTAACCAAAATCTTCAACTTGATATTTAAAACAAATTTTACTGATGCTCATAGCGGTTTCTGGCTTTATAACTTGAGTGCTCTTAAAAAAATTAATTTAAAAAAAATAGATAATAATTTTAATTTCGATAATCAGTTAAGAATTAAGTTGATAAAAGCAAAAAAAAAAATTTTAGAATTTCCAATTAAAACTTACTATAGGAACGAAAAATCATCATTACATGTAATTTACGCAATAAAATTTATTATTGATATGCTTAAATTTAAATGAAAAATATTCTTATTACAGGAGGATCGGGTTTTATTGGAACAAACCTCGTAAATTACCTAAATAGAAAAAATTTTTCTGTAACAAATTTAGATAAACAATCAATTGTTTCTACACCTGAAAAATTTAAACAAAAAACAACCAAATATAAATTCTATAAAGTAAATATAAATAATATAAAAAAGATTAGACCTATTTTGCTGATGAATTATAGTACGATTATTCACTTGGCGGCAGAAAGTCATGTAGACAGATCTATTGACAGTCCAAAAAATTTTTTTCTTGAAAATATTAATTCTACAATAAATTTTTATAATGAAATAAATAATTTAGTAAAAAAAAACAAAATAAGAAAACCAAATATTATACATATTTCTACTGATGAGGTTTATGGTTCAGTAAAAAAAGGAGAGTCAAAAGAAAATTCAAAAATTTTTACTAGCTCACCATATTCAGCCTCAAAAGCATCTAGCGAAAATATTGCTCAATTCTATTTAGAAACATATGGTTTAAATATTTGTATTTTAAGAATTACAAATAATTTTGGACCCTTTCAATTTCCAGAAAAGCTTATACCCAAAATAATTTTGAGAGCGTTTGATAAAAAAAAAATACCAATTTATGGAAAAGGGAAAAATATAAGAGAATGGATCTATGTTGAAGATACTTGTGAAGCAATATATTTAATTATAAAAAATTTTCAAACAAAAGAAGTTTTTAATATTGGGAGTAATCAAAGATTAGATAATTTAATGGTTTCAAAAACTATATTAAAACAACTTAAATACTCAAATAAAAATTTAATTTTTGTAAAAGATCGCCCAGGTCATGATTTGAGATATGCTTTAAACTCAACAAGTTTTAGAAAACGATATAAATGGAGAAATAAACATAGTTTTAATAAAGGAATTAAAAAGACAATAAGTTGGTATAAAAATAATGAAAGTTGGCTTAATGAAATTAAAAAAAAATATAAAGATAAAAGGCTTGGGTCTTTATGAAGTTTAAAGGAATTATTTTAGCTGGAGGGCTTGGCTCTAGATTAAACCCAATGACAAAATCTGTAAATAAACATCTATTACCAATATTCGATAAACCTTTGATTTTTTACCCATTATCAATTTTAATGTTATCTGAGATAACTGATATATTAATTATTGTTAATAAAGATGATATAAATCTTTATAAAAAGTTATTAGGTAATGGAAGTAGATTTGGAATTAAATTAACTTATAAAATTCAAGAAAAACCATCAGGGATACCAGAAGCTTTTAATATTGGTAAAGATTTTATTAAAAATTCAAATGTTGCTTTAATTCTTGGTGATAATTTTTTTTATGGTCAAGGCCTTTCTGAGCTACTTATAAGTTCTAAAAAAAAATTTAAGGGTGCAAAAATATTTTGTTACAAAGTTAAAAATCCAAATGATTTTGGTGTTGCATTAATAAAAAATAAAAAAATAGTATCTTTAAAAGAAAAACCTAAAAAAACTAAATCAGATTTAGCAATAAGTGGTTTATATTTTTTTGATAAATCTGTTACAAAATTTTCAAATAAACTCACAAAATCAAAAAGAAATGAAACTGAAATAATTGATCTTTTAAATATATATTTAAAAAAAAATAAACTTAATTATCATATATTAGGAAGAGGCGCTGCGTGGCTAGATACTGGTACTCCGGAAGGAGTTTTTGAAGCAGGAAGTTTTGTTTATAATCTAGAGAAAAGACAAGGATTTAAAATAGCTTGTCTCGAAGAAATCTCTTTTTCGAAAAATTGGATAAATAAAATACAATTAAAAAAGTCAATTAAATTTTATGGGAATTCTCCATACAGTAAATACTTGCAAAGTTTAATAAAGTGAAAAAAATATTGTTAACAGGTGGCACAGGATTTATTGGAAAAAATTTTCTAAATAAATATAAGAATTTATACTTTTTTTTTGTAATATTAAGAAATAAAAAAAAAAATAGAAAAAATTTAATAAAACATAAAAATATAAAATACTATTTCTGTGATAATAATAAATTCAATAAAAATTTATTTAAAATAAAGTTTGATTTTTTTATAAATTTTGCAACGCATTATACAAAACTAAATGATAGTAAAAACTTAGAAAAAATAATAAATTCAAATATTAAATTTCCATTAATACTACTAAATGAGCTAAATAAACTTTATCTTAAAAAAGTGATTACGATAGGTACTATGCATGAGCACTATAATAATAATGAATTTTTTCCTTTTAATTTATACGCTAGTAGCAAAAGATCACTTGAGACATTATTGGAATATTTTAAAAAAAAATATTTAAATATTTCATTTTACAATCTTAAATTTTATGAAAGCTATTCTGATAATGATCAAAGAAATAAAATTATACCGATTATAAAAAAAAATTATCATCAAAATAAGAGGGTACTTTTATCTTTTTCAAATCTTAAATTAAACTTTCTTCATATTGATGATATTTTAGAAGCAATTAATATAATTTTAACAAAAAAAATTGAACCAAACTCATATCAAATTAAATCAAGAAATTTCTCAGATATTAGAAATTTAATTCTTGAATTTAATAAAAAAAGATCAAAAAAAATTAAAATTAAACAATTTAGAAATAAATATCCTATAATTAATTTTAAAATTAAAAAACTTCCTTTCTGGAAGCAAAAAAATTTTATAGAAAAAGATTTCGCAAGAATAATAAATGGAAAAGATTAAAACTAAATTTAAAAATTTATTTATTTTAAAATCAAAAAAATTTTTTGATAATAGAGGTTACTTAAGAGAAATATTTAAAAAAAAAATTTTAAATAAAAAATTTATATTTGATTATTATTCTTTATCAAAAAAAAATACTCTTAGAGGACTTCATTTTCAAAAAAATAATCAACAAGATAAATTAATAATTGTTTTAAAAGGTGAAATAATCGACTATTGCTTAGATTTAAGAAATAATTCAAAAACTTTTTTAAAAATTTATAAAAAAACTCTATCTTCTAAAAATGGTATGTCACTTTATGTCCCAGCAGGCTTTGCTCATGGCTTTATAGCTAAAGGAAAAGAGAATATTGTATTATACAAAAATACCTCTATGAGATCTAAAAAGGATGAAATGGGTATAGATTTTTTTGACAATAAGTTAAATCTAAAATTGAATAAAAAAAAATATATTATATCAAGTAAAGATAAAAAAAATTTAAGCTTAAATAGTTTTTTAAAAAAGTATAAATATCTATGAAAAAAATATTCTATGCAAAAGCAGTTTATGGCAAAAATGAAATTACTGCAGCAACTAATGTTTTAAAAAAGAATCCATTAAGTTTAATGGATGGAAAAAATGTTAAAAAGTTAGAAAAAATTGTAGCAAGAATTTTTGGCAAAAAATTTGCCTTGATGGTAAATTCTGGATCTTCAGCAAATTTACTGGCACTATCATCCTTAAACTTAAAAAAAGGTTCTGAAATTATTACACCAACACTTACTTTTTCAACCACGGTTGCACCAATATATCAATTAGGTTTGATACCTAAATTTGTTGATGTAGAAAAAGATAAATATGTAGCTGATTTAACTCAAATTAAAAAAGCTATAAATAATAAGACAAAAGCTATGTTTATTCCTAACCTGCTTGGGAATATTCCAGATTGGGACAAAATTAAAAAATTATGTAAAAGAAAAAAAATTTTTTTAATTGAGGACTCAGCAGATACTATTGGATATAAAATCAGAGGCAGAACTACAGGTCATTATTCAGATATTGTAACAACAAGTTTTTATGCATCACATATTGTTACAGGTGCAGGTTTTGGTGGTATGGTTTGTTTTAACGATAAAAAATTTTATGAAAAAGCTAAGGTTCTAAGAGCTTGGGGAAGATCTTCAGCGATATATAATGAAAATGAAAATATTAAAAATAGATTTAAAAAAGAAAAATTAAAAATTAATTATGATAAAAAATACATTTTTTTAGAATTTGGATATAATTTTATTCCATCAGAATTTTCAGCTGCATTTGCAATTGAGCAGATAAAAAGTTTAAGAAAAAACTTTTTAAAAAGAAATAAAAATTTCAAGATACTATCAAATTATTTAAAAAAATATAAGGAACTAATTGAAATTCCAAAACAAGAAAAATATATTAAAACTTGCTGGTTAGCATATCCATTTATAATTAAACCAAATAAATTTTTCAGTAGAAATGAGCTTCAAATGTATTTAGAAAAAAATAATATCCAAACAAGAGTAATTTTTTCTGGAAATATTTTGAAGCAACCACTAATGAAAAAGAAAAAATATATAAAAATTCAGGGTTGTGATGTTATTAGCAATTATATAATGAAAAATGGTATATTGATAGGTTGCCATCACGGGATGAAAGATAAAGAGCTTAAATATGTTTGTAGTAAAATTGATCAGTTTTTATTCTTAAAGGTTCATAAAAAAAAAGCTACTTTTAAATTAAGTTAAACTTTTAGAAATACTTTTTTCATGATAAAATTTTTTTAGAGTGTTCGATAAACTAAATTTTGGTCTCCATCCAATTTTAGTTAATTTTGAATTGTCTGATACAAGAGTAGTTACTTTGTTATAATCTTTAATTTTATATTCTTTGTTAAATTTTTTTGAAAAAAAATTAATTATCTTAAATAATGACGTTTTTTTTCCTGAACCTAGATTGTAAATACCCTCTTTTTTTTTTAAAAAAAGGATTTTAAAAGCTGAATAAATATCTCTTATATCAACAAAATCTCTAACATGATTAACATTTTCTAATTTGATAGATTTGTTATTTTTAAACTTTTTATAAATTGATGGAACAATAAAAGAATTTTTTTGTTTGTAGTGAGTATAACTAAATATCCTTACTATACAAATTTTAATTTTATTTTTTTTTTTTAAAATGTACTTTTCAGCTTTAAGTTTTGTATAACCATATTTACTTATAGGTTTTGTTTTTGAGTTTTCTTTAATCCTTTTTTTATTAAAATTGTAAACATGTGATGTAGAAGTAAACATGAACCAATCAGTTGTATTTTGTTTGATTATCTCGTCTACTAAAATTTTTGTACCTTCGTAATTTACTTTTATTGCTTTTTTCAGATTCATTGATACTTGATTTGTAGGTACAATTGCAGCTAAATGAAAAATTCCGTCAAATTTTTTATTCTTAATCCATTTCTTTATCTGGGTTTTAGAGCTTAAATCACCCTTAAAAGTATCAAATTGATAACTTTTAAATTTTTTTTTTAAGAACTGTCCAAGAACACCCGTTGAACCTGTTAAACCGATTTTTTTAAATTTCATTAATTTTTAGTAGATTTTTAGCTACATATTCTACTAATTTAATTGACATTTTTTGAGTATGTAAGCCAATGAAAAATCCTTGATTTTCAATCATTTGAGCATTTTTAAAATTATATTTTTTTTTATTTAAACCATATAATTTTATTGCAGGTTGATTTATGAAATTTCCACTAATGATTGGTCTTGTCTCTATACCTTTTTTATGCAGATAATCTAAGTACTCCCTTTTTTTATTAACAAATTTTTTGTTTATAATGATAACCATTCCAAACCAGCTTGGTTCAATTTTTTTTTCAACTTTTAAAAAGCTTATTTGTCCAGAGTAACATTTATCTCTTAAAACTCTTTTTATGATCAATTCTCTGTTGTGTGTTCTGTTATTTTTAAAAATATCTTTTCGTTTAAATTGGCTTAACGCAATAGCTGCTTGAATTTCTGTTGGTCTTAAATTATATCCTGAGTTTACAAACAAAAATCTAGAATCTAAATTTGCATATTTTTTTTATATTTTTTCTGAATAAATTTTTCTCTTGCCCAGCCATGTGATCTTAATGACAATAAAATTTCATAATCTTTTTTACTCTTACAAATTATCATTCCACCTTCTCCTGATGTAATTTGATGTGAATAATAAAAAGAAAATGTGCCAACTTCACCAAAAGTTCCTAGAAATTTATTCATAAATTTAGACCCAAAAGATTCACACGTATCTTCAATAATTATGAGATTATGTTTTCTTGCTATTTTTTTTATTTTGGTCATATTGGTTGATAACCCAAGTACATGAACACAAAATATTGCTTTTGTCCTTTTAGTAATTGAGCTCTCTATTTTTTCTATATCAATATTTATATTGTTAATATTAATATCAACAAAAATGGGCCTTAAGCCATGTTGTATGATTGGCCAAAGAGAAGTTGACCAACATATAACAGGAATAATTACCTCGTCACCAATGTTTAGTTTTCTCTCTCTCATTGGATTTGTGATTAAAGATAGTGCCAATAAATTTGCAGAGGATCCTGAGTTAACCATAACACCATACTTTACTCCCATATAATTTGCAAATTTCTTCTCAAATAACAAAGTTTTAGTAGACATTGTAATTTGTTTGCTCTTAAGGACTTTGTGACCTTCAATTAAATCTTTTTTTGAAAAAGCATTTGATAATAAAGGATATCTCATAGATTTTATTTATAAAAAAGTGATTTCATTTATTGATGTTATAACATTTAGTTGTATTAATTAAACATGAATTCCAAGATATTTAAATTTTTTTTTAAATAAATTATAAAAAAATTTATAATGGTTAAATATTTTTTTAAATATAATTTTATACTGATATTCAAAATTGTTATGTATGAGATTTACTATCTAAAAAATAGCTTTAATTTCCATTATATAAAAAGCAACAATAAAAAATACTTTGATCATATTCCATCCCCATATTATTATTTATCACTTATTTATAAAGATATAAATAAACTAAAATTTAAAAATAAAATCTTTATTGATCTAGGTTGTGGGACCGGTAGAGTTTTAAATTTTTTTTATGAACGTGGATTTAAAAAACTTATAGGAGTAGAGCAATCAAAAAAAGCGATTCAGCTTTTCTATAAAGAAAATAAAAAAAAAAAAAATAAAAATTCTAAATAAAGATATCTTAAACTATAATTTTCAGACTAATACAGGGATTATATATTTATACAACCCTGCTCCCAAACCTATAATGAGGAGGTTAATTCAAAAAATAAAAAAGAAAAAATTCAAAAATGTAACGATAATTTATTTATCTCCAGATTATATAAATTTATTTGATGATAAATATTTTATTTTAATCAAGAAAGCTTACGATGAAAATTTAAGAGGGTATGCTATTTTAAAAAAAAGAGGTTAGATTATTTTTAAAATCATTATAATCTATGAGATTTTTTTTATAATAATCACTTTTAATTTCGCATTTTCGCCCTTGAGTAATACTATTTAATTTTTTAGCATCATTTAAGTTAAATTTATAAGCATCAAAAACTAATAATTTTTCATTACTGAAGTAATCCCAAAATATAATTTTGTCATAGTCTCTTAATAAATATTTGTAATGAAAATTATGAAATCCTAAAACTTTATCTACTGTGTCTAATTCAACATTCCAATTTGTTAAAGGAGTAAAATTATTTTTACTTTCATAAAAAACTGATCTTATAGATCTTCCAATATCCCAAGGAGCATAAAAAATTTCTACACCATTATATTTACAAGGTCCAAAAAAAATAACTAAATTTTTACCTAAAAATTTATTATTAATTTCATTCACTCTCGGATGGTAAATTATTTCTTGTTGTATTTTCCAAGATTTTAGCCAGGAATAACTTTCAAAACTAAATGGAATAAAGGTAATCAAAAAAATATAAGTCAGAAAATATAATTTAATTTTTTTGCTTTTATTAAATATGAATATAATAAACGTAAATAAAAAAATTGCGATGGCACCATAATAAAAAGATCTTGAAAATACACCTTGTCCCACAAATCCATAATGGCCACCAGATAAAATAAGAGAATTAAGTCCTAAAGTTATAATAATAATGAGTAACAATTTTAAAAAATTATTTTTGTCATCAATCTTATAAATAAAATAAATAAAAGGTAAAAATATAAGGAATTGAAAATATATATTTAAAAAAGAGGCAAATGAAGAATGAATAGCATAAAAAAATTTAAAAATATTTAAAATATTTCTTATTATAAAATCAACTAATTCAAACTCATAATAATCTCTTTTTCTATCTAAAATGAAAAATAATTGAATAATAATTGAATAAAATAAATATATTTTAAATACTTTTTTACTAATTAAGTTCAATTTAAATAAAATGAAAGTGATAGGTAAATAAATTAAATAAAACATTTCATAACTGCTAAATGCAAATATTAAAAAAATTAATGATAATATTAATTTATTCCTTATTAAAAATTGATAATGAATTAGTAGTAACGAGAAACCAACTTTGACATGTAGATCAGCAGACCATATTTGTCCACCTATATTAAAAGGATAAAAATACCAACAACAAATTAAAAATAACACTCCAAACTTGTTGAATTCATTTGTAATTTTAATTTTTTTAAATATGAGTTTAATAATATCAAAAATTTGTAAACAAATAATTAAACCAAATATAGCAAGATATAAATATAAGAACTCTTTCGAAGGCATTAAACTACCCAAAATGTAAAAAATAACATTAGGATATCTATGTAATTCTACACCCTCTGTGTTCCATATATCATAAGAATGTTTAGCAAAACTTTCGTTGAAAACAAAAAATCCCCAATCGTCGTGATATAATCCAAAATTAAATATTATATAAGAGTTAAAGATAATAAATATAGCAAGAGGTATTGCATATAACTTAAGTCGCATATGATTATTTTTTTACAAAAATATATTTTAAAATTTGGAATATAAAACAAATACCAACAAGTGTATTCAATTTAGATTCACCGTAAATTCTTTTATATTCTCTACTTGGAATTTCAGTAATTTTGAATTTTTTAAGCATAAATTTAATTAGCATATCAAGTTCAATATCAAATTTATCAGCTGTAATATTTGCTTCTAAAAAATTTTTTTTTCTTACACATCTAAAACTATAAAGAACTTCTGTAAGCGAGGAATTAAAAACTTTATTAAATAAATAAACTAAAAAATTATTTCCAACAAATCTTATAAATCCAATAAAAGATGTATTTGAAATAATATCTAAACTTCCACCACTCATTCTGCTGCCTAATGATAGGTCAAAATTTTTAATTTTTATTTCATTATACAAATTATCTATATCTTCCAAATCATGAGAACCGTCTCCATCTACAAACAAAACAATCTCATTTTTAGCTGCTTTTATGCCAACTTTTTGTGCGTCGCCCTTACCAATTTTATTATCTAGGAGAAACTTTACATTATATTTTCCACACAATTCTTTTGTTCCATCATTAGAATGACCATCTACTAGAATAATATCATCAGAATGTACTAATAAATTTGGTAAGATAGATACTAAATTTTTTACCTCATTTTTAGATACCACTACTATTGATAAATCTATTTTTTTAATTTTTTCCATGTACTTAACTTTTCGACCATTAAATCTGCTAATTTTGGAGCTAAAAAATTTATTAATAAGAAAACTTTTGTAATTGTAAATTCTTTAACAAAGTCAGAATTTTGCTCAACATTTTCAATAATTTTTCTTGCAAATTTTTCTGTTGAATAAAAAGGTCTGCTATCAGAATAGGGAATTTTATCTTTTTGCAATACACCAAAGTACTTTATTTTTTTAAAAAAATCCGTATCTAATTTTGGTGGTAAAATTGTAACTACATCAACATTAAAATTTTTTAATTCTAAACGCATTGCTTCAGAAAAAGAATGAAAAGCTGATTTGCTTGAACAATAAGATGATCTGGTAGGTATTGATCTAAATGCTGTATCTGAAGTAACGTTTAGAATTTTGGTTTTTTTTATTAAATTTTTTTTTTTTATATGTTCTTTTATAATTAAAATATGAGAAAAAAAATTACAATTGAAGTTATTTTGATATTCTTGAAAAGGTACTTCACTAAAAAAAGATCCTATTTCATACCCAGCACAGTTAATAATTAAATCAAAATCACCAAAATTAATTGAATTAAATAAATTTTTAATATTTTCTAAATTTCTCAAATCAATTTTATGAAATATAACTTTTTTATTAATAAAAAATTCTTTTTCTTTTTCATCAATATCTATACAGGTTATTTGATTTTCTTTTTTTAATAAAATTTTAATTAAGGATAATCCCAATCCATCAGCACCACCTGTTATGAAAATTTTTTTTTTATAAATATCAAATTTCATATTTATAATCGTTTATCTTATTTATTAAATAATTAATATCTTTTTCAAGGTAATCTGAATGTATTGGAAGAAAAATTGTATTTTTCTTTACTAAATTTGAATTATCAAGATTAGAAGCGTATCTACTAAAAATATCGATTTCAGTTAATAATGGCAATCCATATGAAACACAATCAGCATTGATTTTGAATAAGTAATCTTGAAATAAATCATAATTATTTAATACATGTAAAGGAAAATGCCAAAAAGTGTTTTGAGGGATGTTATATGCTGACTTTGGAATATTATTTGTAAATTTTTTATTTAATTTTTTTATGTAAAGGTTTGCTAAATTTCTTATTTTTTTATTATTAACATCCAAATTATCAAAACACTCTTGTGCTAATTGACATTGTGAGTCGCTCATCTTCTTAAATAAAATTTCTGGAAATTTTTGTCTAATTTCTGGTATATTTTTGTAGTAATTTTTTCTATTTATATTCAAAAAAATTTTATTCTTCATCTCCGGGTCATTAAAAGTATTTCTAAAAAATTTTTTTATAAATCTGAACAAGTAAAACGTAAAAAAATTAAAAATAATCCTAGAAGTGAGAAATTTGATTATTAGCTGATTGAAATTTATTTTTAACAAAAAGAGTTTGCTAGGTAAATTAAGACTATCTTCAAATAATTTATTAAATTTATCTTCAAGTTTTGCATTATTTATTATTACTACGCCTCCACCATTCGAAGATATAGTTTTTCCTAATGAAAAAGAACCAATTGATGCATCTCCAAATGTTCCACATAATTTTCCTTTATAATTAGCTCCATATGCCTGAGAAATATCCTCTATTAGAATTAAATTATTTTTTTTACATATATCAATTATTTCATCCATATTTGGCACTAAACCTGATAAATATGTAATATGAAGCACCTTAGTTCTTAAAGATATTTTTTTTTTTAAATCCAAAATATCTACATTATGAGTTTCTAAATCCATATCTACAAAAATAGGTTTTAAACCCGCTAATCTTACAGAGTTAATTGTGTCAGGAATTCCTATTCCTGTTACTAACATTTCATCATTTTTTTCAAAATTATATGTATTTAGAATCAGGTACAAACCAATTCTCCAAGTTGATAAAAAATATACTAAATCTGTCTGGTAATATTTTGAGAATGATTTTTTTAATTTTTTATAATCAGAAGAAATTTTTTCTTTATAAAAAATAATTTGCAAAAAAGAAAAAAATAAAGTTTTGAAAGATATATATAATTTATGTCTTGGAAATTTCATTGTTAACAAATTTGTTTGTGAGAAGCTTTTTTTCCCACATGATTGATGTTTTAAGAATATATTCTAGATCATTAAATTTTGGTTTCCACGAGAAATCTTTTATAAATTTTGAAATATTCGCAACAACACATTTTGAATCTCCTTTTCTCCTAGGACCAATTTCTACTTTTAATTTTTTTGAAGTTATTTTATTTATCGTAGAAATAACTTCCTTGACAGAGTAACCTCTACCGTACCCACAATTATATATACCTGATTTGCCTTTTTCAATTAAATCTAAAGCACACATCAAATGTATATCTGATAAATCTGAAACATGAATATAATCTCTTATAGTGGTACCATCGATCGTGTCATAATCTGATCCATTTATAATTAATTTTTCTCTTTTTCCAACAACTACTTCTGATGCAATTTTTATCAAGTGTGTTGCCTCTTTAGAGATGAGACCAGTTCTAAGTTTTTCGTCTGCACCTGCAACATTAAAATATCTTAATGCTAAAAATTTAATTTTTTTTTGATTTAATTTTGTAATCAAAAACTCTTCTAATTTCATTTTTGAATCTGCATATGGATTGATCGGTTTCAATTCATCCTCCTCAGAAAAAGAGGTTTTGTCATTACTGCCATAAACTGATGCTGTTGAAGAAAATATAATTTTACTAATCTTATTTTCTATACATGTTTCAATAAAAACTTTAGCTTTATATAAATTATAATCATAATATTTATCAGGAAATAAAACAGACTCATCAACTCGAATTAATCCAGCAAAATGAAGTACGGCATCAAATTTTTCTTTTTTTAAAATTTTTGAAACTTTATTTTGATCTGCAATATCAATTTTTTCAAAATTTGCCTTTTTAGGAATCAACTCTAAATTACCTGTGATTAAATTATCAATAATTGTGACTTTATGATTAAAATCCGTTAACAAATTTGCAACGTGACTACCAATATAACCGGCACCTCCTGTGAGCAAAAAGTTATATTGTTTCATTTATTTTAACTAACCATCATATTTTTTTTATACCAAGATATTGTTAAATCTAATCCTTTGTTTAAATTTGTTTTAGGCAACCATTTATATCTTTTTATTTTTGTTATATCTAAAATTTTTCTTGGTGTTCCATCAGGATATCTTTTATCAAAATAAATTTGACCACTATAATTAAGTTTTTTTTTTATTTTTTCTGCTAGATTCTTAATGGAGATTTCTTTTCCACTTCCAATATTTATTACTTCATTATCGTTATACTTTTCCATTAAGGTAATAATTGCTCTTGCTAAGTCATCTACATACAAAAAGTCCCTCAAGGGTTTACCTGAACCCCACAAGTTTACCTTAGCTCTATTACCATTTTTTGCATCAGATATTTTTTTAATTAAACCAGCTATTACATGACTATTTTTTTTGTCATAATTATCATTTGGACCATAAATATTTGTAGGCATTAAAGCTATATAATTCTTTTTATATTGAGATCTATATGATTGTATCATTTTTATTCCTGCAATTTTCGCAATTGCGTATGGTTCATTCGTTTTTTCTAAGGATCCACTAAGTAAATATTCTTCCTTAATTGGTTGTTTACAATTTCTTGGATAAATGCAGGAGGAGCCTAAAAATACTAGTTTTATATTTTTGATTTGGTTACATGCTTCGATAATGTTATTTTGAATTTTTAAATTTTCATTGATAAAATCAGCTGGAAAATTACTATTAGCATATATGCCGCCAACTTTTGCAGCAGCTAATATTACTATATTTGGTTTTTTTTTTAAAAAATATTTTATTACTTTTTTGCCTAAAAATAAATTGAGTTCTTTTCTTGAAGGAGTTAATAGCTGATATTTTTTTTTATTTACAACTCGAACTATTGAAGAACCAACCATTCCAGATGATCCTAAAATTAATATCTTTTTCTTACTCATAGAAACTAAAAAAAATAAATTTTAAAGAACTCATAAAAATACTTTCATATCTTTTATCTAAATAAGACTTTCTTTTCAGAAGCTTTGAAATTTTTTGACTAGACCCTTTGCACTGAAAATGATCTTCCAAAGTAATTTCTATATTAATTGGATTTACATTTCTTAATTCATAATATTTTTTGCCGTAGACACTAAAGAATAATATGTCAAAAGTAAAATTTTTTTCAAAATATGCTTCTTTTATATACTCATTCCAATAGCTTTTGTTGCAAAATTTAAATTTATTTATATTTCGAAAAATATAATTTTTTAAAATTGGATTATTTTGTTTTATTTTAGCAATCATATTTAAACTATTGTAAGATAAAAGTGATCTATTATGTTCGTTTTTAATAATTGTAAATATCATTTTTTTTTGAAAAAGTTCTTCATTCACAAATGCTTCATTTACTATATTTTTTTGTACAAAGTTTTCTTTTATCATGTTGTTCTGAAAAGTTAGAAAATTAAAGATAAATATAAAAAAACTTATAAAATTTATTACTATCATTAAATTTCTTTTTTTTTGGCCAAAAATATAAAAAGAAATCAGTGATATAAATGCAAATAAGAAAGACAATGAGGTTAATGCTCTATTATTATACTTTAAAAATTCAATACCAGTATTTGCTAAAACGTGCATCAATATTGTTAAAAAACAAACAGATAGAATCATTAATACAAATGTATAATTCTGTAATATGCTATTCTGTTTTTTTAAAGTTATTATATTCAAAGGTTTTGCTCTAAAAGACAAAAAAACAATAAACAATAATGATATTAATTGAATATAAAAATTAATATTAAATGATAAAGTATTAAAATATATATTTCTAATAAAAATTTCTAGAGAATAGAAAATTATATTCAATAATAATGCTGTATT
>MDTB01015397.1_pt1 | contig 16462 bp, 15 predicted proteins | sample 811161 | NCBI WGS metagenome assembly MDTB01 (sample SAMN05326650, study PRJNA326480) | marine metagenome | isolation source: seawater | place: Mediterranean Sea | collected 2009 | reverse complement strand
TTATGGGTGAGCGTCATGGGAGGGGCAGGTTTGTTTCTCGGCATTGTCACGATTTGGATATTGGCTTAGCTTTGAGGCTCGAGGTTTTCCTTTTGCAATAGCTGATCTACCTGATTCAAGGCACCTGCCACGAATACGAGAGGATACATGGCTTCGAAGTACCAAAGTTTTGCAAAATAAAATCCGATGGGCGATACCATCTGGTAAGCATCGTCCTCTATGCGAGGTAGTAACCATTTCAGCCCACGACTCAGCGCTTCCTCGCACTTGGTAGTCGTCCTTGGATTATCAAATTTCTGTTTTTTCAGCACCAGGGCAATCACTGAAATACATAAAGCCGTCTCTTCGTTTGTGGAAGCAGTGTTGAAAATACCGCCCCAGCCACCATTTGGGTTTTGTTGTTCCAACAACCATTTCAGCCCCTTCTCCAACATGTGAGACACCTTTTGATCGTGCGGCGATTCAAGCGAAAGCAACCCTTCCAAGACTTTGCTCGTGCCATAAACCGGATTTTCATCATTTGGCGCGTGTTGATTTCCGAACCACAATGGAAGCCAATATCCATTTTCGAATTGATTCGATTCCAGAAAAAACACTGCTCTCCGAATTGCTTTGTCGATTGCTTTTTGAGTTTGTTGCGATATGTGTGGATACCAAAGACTCCAGGCGCGTAAGCAATGAGCGGTTAAATCCGAACTGCTGCGATCAAAAGGAAGCTTACCCCAGCCCTTGCAAAAGGTAGGGATTCCACCGTCACTGTTCTGTAAATCCAGCAACCATTGGATTCCCATCAAAGCCTGATTTTTAACGGATGATGGATCCTCTGTTAGAGTGTGCAATGCCAGAAGTGCACCCGGTGTGTCATCCGCATCCGGGACACCCCCTGGTAAGTCAGTCCACGACCACCCTCCTGGTCTTGCCTGAGTAAAAGGGTGGGTATGCTTATACTGCTGATTTGCGAGCCACGACTGGATGCTGTTTCTTTCCTCCGCAGTTATGCCATTCAAGCCTGCTTTTCCCAGACTTTGAATGCTAAGTGTAGTGACCCATGTAGCAAGGTTTGTGTCGATGGGCCAACTTCCATCCGGGCGCATGGATGTTTTCAGGAATTCAACCCCTGCCTGAGCCACAGGGTGAGTTGATAATTTGCAGCCCGCAAGACTCATGACTACAAAGCTGGTAAGCGGTGTGGCTTCCAGAAAACCACCGCTCGAGGGCTGAATATCGAGTAGCCGTCGAAGAGTTGGCTTTTTTGTTAAATAACGAAGCAATCGTGTGATCGGGTTTCGTGTTGGCCTCCAATAATGCCGCACCTGGCCAATAGCAATCAGGGCCGGTAAGGCATAACTGACCACTGGTAGTCGCATGGCTGCGTACCATTTTGGGGGGCATGCAGCGAGTTCGAAGGGTAAGGCTAATACAGTTTTCCATGCCGCTCGACCGGTTCCAAAACGTCCAGATAACGCACACATCGTGAGTATGGGGATTGAAAAGGTTTTATCTTCTCCATACCGGTGAATAATGGCTTTGGAAAGAGATTCCACGGAGAGGGAGCCCGCTTTTTCTCTCAGCCATGACTCGGTTTTTGACATCAACTCATGATGCGTTTCCGCTGCTCCCTCAACTGCCCCAAATGCAGCCCATACCAAAGCCGTCGTGCTGATATTGCTTAAGCTCAGTGTCGTGTCCCCCCAGCCTCCATCGTCATTGACGTGATCTGTTAGCCACTGAATACCCTTTTCCTGAAATGCTTTGGTGTTTGTTTGTTGATTTTTCTGATCATCATCTATCAGGGTCAAAGCCGTAACAGCAGTGGCGGTGGACAATGCGCTGCTCGACAAGTATCCCTCCCAGTGATGAGATGCGTTTCGAGATGCGAGCAGGTCTGCCACAACTTTTTTGTGACAGACCTTGAAGCGTCTTGCATCAATGCAATCTGAAATCATTCCCTGTGGGATTGTTTGAGAATGGAGGAATCAGGCAGGGATTCAGGAAGGTTTGTTAAACACATCTTCCTGTTTTCGCTGACGTTGTGGTACTATCCCGCATGCATCTTTACACCCAAAAATCCGACTCAGGATCAACCGGTTTGCACTGATCCACTGGTAGACCTTTTCTGCAATCCAAATGACTCCAGGGATCCAAAGAATAATGGCAAGCGGGATTAACAGCGGCATTCTAAGAGAAACAAACCGAATACAACGTGCACCGCGCTGAATTTTTCCTTTTTTGTCGATGCAATGGATTGCTGCCATCAAGTCCTCGCGCTTCAACTGCGGTGCGATGCTTTGTATCTTAGGATTGGATAACGGAACTAAGGTCGTCACATTGAACCAGTCCATCCATGTCAGCAACTTCATCTGAAAAGTGCACAATGGGCAGTCCCCATCATAGATGACCACATTTGTGTTTAGATCCATAGCTAATCTGTATCTTATATCGAAACAGAAGGCAATCGTTCAACTGCGGATATTACGAGTAATATTGCCTTTTTTCATTGGTTTTCAACATCTGGATCGAATTCTGATATCCAAGGGTTGAGGCTGGTTGATAAATTCCAAGAAAAAGCACCCACTGCAGACACTTTCTCAAACAAGGTTCAAGGTCTCCAAGGCGTGGGACCGTTGTCTTTTGCTTGCAGGAACTTTGCATCCACTTCCTGATACCATGCGTGTAATTTTTGACGCATTGCTTCAGCACGCTCTGGGTATTGATTCGCCAAATCCTTTGTTTCACCCAAGTCATGACGTATGTTGTACAAGTGAGATTGGCCGTCTTCGTAGCGTTCAATGAGTTTCCAATCACCTGCTCGGATGGCACCGCCAGGAAATCCACCCTGGTTGCTGTAATGCGGATAATGCCAGAATAAGGAATCGCGTTTTGGGGCATTCTTTCCTTTGAGGATAGGTACCAATGAAATCCCATCCAAATGTTGTTCAGGTTTCAGTGGAAGCCCTGCCAACTCAAGAAGCGTAGGGTAGAAATCCATACTCACTACAGGGAACCCGCTCGTGCTGCCGGGGCGCTGTATACCCGGTGATTTAATGATGTATGGTTCACGGATCCCACCTTCATAAATCCAGCCTTTACCCCCTCGGAAGGGTATGTTTGAAGTAGGTGAACCTTCCGAAGTGGACAGACCTCCGTTGTCGGACATGAAACAAATAATTGTCCGGTCTTCGATACCCATTTCGACCAGAGCATCCAGCACGCGACCTACATTTGTATCCATGGATTCCATCATGGCTGCGTAGACAGCATTTGCTTGAAGGGTTCTTACTTTTCGAGGCTGTTTCGTATTGAGCCAGATTTGCTCCTCATCTTGAAATGCTTCTTTTTTCCTTAATCCAAGTCGCTCCGCTTTCTCCCGATATTTTTGCACCAGGGCTTCTGGAGCCATCAATGGTGTGTGAACGGAATAAAATGAAAGGTAGGCCAAAAAGTTTTCCTCCTTGTGCAGCCTCATGAATTCAATGGTTTCTGAAGCCAGACGAGAAGGTAAATGTTCACCTTCTGGTCCATCTGTGAGTCGAGGATTGGCGTAGGGTGAAAAGTATTTCCCGGCTTTCCATGGGCCGCCAGCTCGCCACCCACCCTTATTGATGTCGAAACCCTGATGCTCTGGCCAGAATTCTTCGGATGGGCCCAAGTGCCATTTACCTGCAAAGAAGGTTGCATATCCGTGCTCTTTGAAGGCCTCTGCCATGGTAATTTCCAATAATGACATGCGATCGTTAAGTTTTGCTGGCTTGAATTTTCCCTGGCGGTTCCCTGCAAAAAAATTAGTCGCATCCACGCGTGATGGATGTTTTCCGGTCATGATGCTGTATCGAGTAGGGCTACATACAGGATTGGCTGCATAACCGTGGGTGAATCGCATTCCTTGATGAGCCAAGGCATCAATGTGCGGTGTTTCGTAAAAGGAATCAGGGTTATAAGCTCCAACGTCCATATAGCCCAGATCATCCACCAGGATAAACAGAACATTCATCTGTTCAGCGGCTTGAGTCGGTGTCACTGTCAACACTGCGATCCATATAGCAATTGTGATTCTTGAGAGGAGCATCTCAAAACAATCTCAAAAACTTTCCATGAATCAAAGACCTTTTGAGAGGGAGGTGAATGTGAAATACTTTAATTCACCTGCATGGTTCAAGATAATGGCGCTTGAAGTTTTTTGAGTTAAATTGGAATCATGAAGAAAATAGTAAGGATACGGGGGGTTCGCACGGTGACGCATCGTTATGTCACGGATATCATTGCATTAGACCCCAGCCAATTCGAAATTTTGGGAGCGCCTCAGGCTGAAGGACCTTTTGCTGCATGGATAATGGAAAACGGAAGTGCATTGACAGACAGCATGGAATTACCAGAGATTGTTCGACTCAAATTGAGCAAGCTTGATTATTTTAATGAAGCCAGGGATCAGCGGATAGACGAATCCAACATCGAATGTTTGTAAAAACGCAAAAAGCCTTCTCTCCGATCGGAGAGAAGGCTTGTCTAAGGTAAATAACCAACTTGGACGGGCTAAGCAGTCGGAACTTCTGCAATCGTCTTGAGAACGCGTGAGCAGATTTGGTATGGATCACCCTGTGAATTTGGACGACGATCTTCCAGATAACCTTTCCAGTCACTTTGAGCAAAGCTGTGTGGCACACGAATGGAAGCGCCACGATCTGCAATACCCCAACTGAACTTGTCGATAGACTGGGTTTCATGCAGTCCTGTCAAACGCAGGTGATTGTCTGGTCCGTAAGCGGCAATATGCTCTTCTTTGTTCTTTTCGAACGCATCCATTAATTTCATGAAGTAATCTTTGCCGCCAACTTCACGCAGGTGCTTGGTCGAAAAGTTGCAGTGCATGCCTGATCCATTCCAGTCCCCGCGGAAAGGCTTGCAATGCCATTCGACATCCACTTCGAAAGACTCGCAAAGGCGCATCAACAGGTAGCGTGCTACCCAAATATCATCGGCACATTTTTTGGAACCTTTTGAGAATACCTGAAATTCCCACTGGCCTTTTGCCACTTCAGCATTGATACCCTCATGGTTGATTCCCGCTTCGAGGCAAAGTTCAAGATGTTGTTCCACTATCTCTCTGGCAACAGATCCAACATTGGCGTAGCCCACGCCTGTGTAATATTCACCTTGAGGATCAGGGAAGCCTTCGCTTGGCCAGCCTAGTGGACGTTGTTTATGGTACAGAAAATATTCTTGCTCCAAGCCAAACCAGGCATCCATTCCGGGATCATCCAGAATGGTTGCACGATAATTCGAAGGGTGGGGGGTCGTGCAGTCTGGCATCATGACTTCGCACATGACGATGAAAGCATTGTCCCGTGCTGCGTCGGGGTAGAGACCAACAGGTTTCAGCATGCAATCGGAATTGCCACCTTCTGCTTGCTGAGTGGAACTGCCGTCAAAGCCCCAAAGTGGGCAATCTTCTACAGATTGAGGCGCTTCGCCGACGATTTTGGTTTTGCCGCGCAGGTTGGGAACAGGCTGGTAGCCGTCTAGCCAGATGTATTCGAGCTTGTATTTAGGCATATGATGAATAATTCAGTTTTATTTTCTAACGTCAAAGGCACTGGACAATTAGAGGCACCAGCAACCCTCAGAACATTTAAGCAAAAAGTGAACCATCTCTCAAATATTTTTTGTCTTCAGGCAGTTTTCGAAGTTTAATCCTACTCCTGGCAGGATAAAGCCAAATAGGCATCTTCCATCTTGATACGGTTTCTGGTGCTGGGTGCCGTGGACATTTCAAGTCGGAGCAAACAGGGAACGACCAGCTTCAGGAGTTCCTTGTTCCTCTCATTGTTTTACTTGCTGGATCGCTTTTCACTCTCGTGTTAGTTTACACTGCCATGCGTGAAATGAAAAACACACCGCGATCTGCGGTGCACATCGGCTTTGACGGTCGAGTTCACAAGCGCTTCAGCGGGAAACATGCTCAAGAGCGTTTTGACAATGAAGTCCGTATGCTTGAATACTTGGAAAAACAGGGCTGTGATTTTGTCCCCAAGCTGGTCCAAAAAGATTCTGAAGAGCTTTACCTCGTGACCACCAATGTCGGAGCCATTGTGCAAAGCCTGAGCCCCAGCAAGCTCAAAAGTCTCTATGAAGAGCTCGAATCTTTCGGCGTCGTTCATGACGACCCTTTTGCGCGTAACTTGACATACAGCACTCAGCTAGGGCGCTTTTGCATCATTGATTTCGAATTCGCCATCCTCAAGGAAAGTGGTGAAGGTTTGAGGCAAGAGGACGTCATTGGGAAAAAGTGAATTCTATGTGTGGTATGGATAAGATGCATGACATCAAATGGACGGCCCAAACGAATCCTGGCCGATATCGTCGCAACAATGAGGATTCGTTCCTGCTGATGATGTTTGATGAATGCGAGCTTTGTTACCTAGGTAAAGAAGGAAGGGCTTTATCAGGAAAGAATCATTTTATTTTCGCAGTAAGCGATGGCATTGGGGGGGCAGAAGCGGGGGAGTATGCCAGTCAATCGGCATTGAGATCGATTTCCGACCTGATTTCACGTGAGTTTCATCGAGGCAGAAAAGTTTCTCAAATAGATTATAACAAAATACTTACTGCTTTTTGTGGGCAGATTCACGATGCCATTTTGAAAGTCTCAAGCCACTATCAAGAGTGTTGTAATATGGGAGCCACCCTAAGCATTGGCTGGATACATCAAAGGGTTCTTTACTTTGCTCACTTGGGAGACAGCAGGATCTATCATTTGCCTTCCAAAGGTTCCATTGATCAACTGACAAATGATCATACAGTGGCCGCTCGCAAGGTGCGGGAAGGCAAGCTGTCTTCAGAGGAAGCCCGACGTCATGCCTCAAATAATGTGCTCGAAAAATCGATAGGCAGTGGGCGTGCTTGCAGTTCACCTCAATTGGGGCGGTTGACTTTAGGTAAAGAGGATCGACTTGTATTTTGTACGGATGGTGTGGCAGATGGCATTACTCCCTATAGCGTCGAAAAAACAGTATCAAAACCACCTTCCTACCTTAAGGACTTGAACCCAGCCGAGGCTGTGGTCAAAGAAGCTCTGGATGCTTCTGGCAAAGATAACATCACTGCTATCGTGGTTGAGCTTTGTCCTTGAACCGGCATTCTTCTTGTTGATCAAAGATTCAATGGCTTGCTTGCCATCTTACTATTTTTCAAATTGTGCATTAGGCTTGGAATCTCTTGGTTGAGGCTTTCCATCATAAATGAACCTGTAAATTAATTTTGAGAAGAGGCACTCGCAGAAAAACCAAAAACTTAATGGCGGAGTATTTTCAGAGGCAGCACTCACGGCCGCAATACCTGATCTGAATGCAATGAAACTTCAAACTCCATCGATCTTTCACGGAAGTGTCATAGTCAGTTATCAAAGGAACCATTCCTTTTAAATGCGGTTTTGATAAATTCGTATGAGCCGACCTCTTCTCGGAATACCTGAGATGCTTCCGCTCAGAGCATCGACAGGCATTTAAAATCTATCATTATTTATTAATATGGCTAATCCAATTAAATAATTAAAAAGGTGAACTCTTATGATAAATTCCCAGAAAGTGAGTATTTACGATCAATGTGAGCAATAAATGACAAGTTGTAAAAATTTAACCATTCTTCTTCTTCTAGCCCTGACAACTGCAAAGGCTCATTATCTTTGATCGAAATCAGAAAGGAGGGAATGTTTTTATCGGGTGTCAGTTGAGTAGACGCTCTTTCGTTTCTTGGGTGGCAGGACATTGAAGCGCAATCATCTCAGATGTCAAAAAATCGTTGAAAACCTCCATCAGGCAAGAGTCGTTGGATTAATCGTGTTTGGCTTGAGGCAGTCAAAACTATTCAAGTGCTGTTAAAGTCCTGTTGGATGATCAATGAAAGTCCAGGGCAGCTTGTGTCGATCGGATAGTTGCTCGGCCAAGGCTTTTACACCAAAGGTCTCCGTAGCATAATGTCCTCCATAAATCACGTTGATGCCCAAGTCTTCGGCCAAAGCGAATGTCCAATGAGGGCCTTCTCCTGTGATGAACGTATCGACCCCCTCGCGGGCAGCAATGGCAAGTTCGGCACCAGCCCCTCCGGTCACCACTCCTATTTGTTGGCAGAACTCAGGCCCCCCGGGCAACAAGGTTGGCTTTGTTTCTAAAATTCCTTCAAGATTTTCCATTAGTTTGGCGCGCAAGATTTTTTTGCCTGTACGTAAACCGAGCTCCCTTCCCTTATCCTTGAAAAAAGGTTTGACCTTCTTGAATCCCAAGGCCTTGCAGAGTCGTGCGTTGTTACCTAAAACCGGATGCACATCCAGAGGGAGGTGTGCGCTGTAGACGGCAAGATTGTGATCCATTAAAAATTTCATGAATGCATACTTCCTGCCTGTCCACGGATGAGTTTTGTTCCAGAATAATCCGTGGTGAACAATCAATAAATCGGCGTTTTGCTCTACTGCCTTCTGGGCCGTTGCAAAGGTTCCATCTACAGCAGCCGCTATCTTGTGTATTTGCCCGTTATTCTCTACTTGAAGACCGTTGACAGCCCCTGGCCAGTCTTCGATCTGATAGGTTTGGAGTTCCTGGTTACATTCCTTGACAATTTGTTTCAATGCAATAGATCCCATGGCACCCATGCAACCTCAACAAAGACCTATATTCAAGCTGTGATCTCTTCCAAAAAAATCATACCTATAAATATCACAATATCAGTTATCTACATCAAATTATCAAAAGGTCATGCTGCTCATTTGTATACCGATATTTCTCGTATCCGGTTCTGATATGATAAAATAATATTTTTGGCTGATCTTTTACTCCTTTTCTGAAGCTCATTCTGAATTGCAACTTTTTGAATATTAGGACCAGGCTCGACCTTGTTTAATAGAAAAGGTCGAAAATATCGTTTCAATGCAATAAATGTAAAATAAATTTTAAATATTGATAAGGGATAGATGGATTGAAATGGGAGAATATTTGAAACATTTTCATTTAATTAAATATAATATTTTCTGACCTCTTGAAACAGAATGAGTTATTTGGCCTTTTCGATCAAATCGACGAATTTGATTAACATTTCTAGATTTAATATAATCTGTACAGTCTGTATTAGGAAAATATTTACCAAAATCCCTTTTGCTTATCCATAACTCATTATATTTGCTTTCCTTCAAAAAATCATAAACCATTGACTGAGTTAGTTTTCTAAAATTTTTGTCAGATGTGAATTTAAAAGTATATGATTCTCCTTTGATTATTTCTTTGCTGAATTTTAATCCACATCCCTTAAAAATATTTTTAATCGAATTAAGTGGATCTGATATATTATGCATTATTTCTTTGTGGATTTTATTCGGGTTACTATTATTCAATGACTCTTTTTCTTTGAGTAATGATTTTATTTGCTGATCAATTTCTTTGGCAGTTCTCATAAGATTAAAATATTTACTAAAAATTTTTATTTCTGGGTCAAATTTATTCTGTGTATTGGAAATAATTCGCCTTTCGATCTTAGGATACAAGATCTGGTTTATAAATATTAAAAATAGAACACTACCAAATTGAGGGTCATCTTTAAAAAATTGGTTGATAACTATTTGGAATACGAGATTCTTTTATTCAGAGTTGGAGCGAGTCAAACGGGGATTAAGTAACTTTTAGGAAAGCTAAGAAACACTTCTTTTCGAAATAAATATTTTTTTGAAATATGTTTCAAATTGTGAGATTCCAATAGATCAAAATATCTCCGGCGTCTGTCTGCTATCTTAAATTATTCCATTACCTCGAACCTTGGAATATCAAATAATCCGTGTGCATCGGTAAAACAAATCAGGATCAAGGGGGGTATTTGTAAATACACAAAAACCACCAGGGGAGCCACCGAACCTGTGGAAGTATAAGGAAATTGCCGTATACTTCATCATAAAAGCACTCACAGGGACCAGTAATAGTGAAATCATAAATCACGATATCCTCAAAAAGATGGCACTAGAGAAGAAAATCATTTCCGTTCTCTCTGATATTCCTAAAACCAAGAGATTCGGATGCATATCAATCGCCCATACCAATTTTAATGATGGTTATGAATTGCTGGGATCAGAAGTATTTGAATGAAACAAATTGGACAAAACTCAATTGGACACAGCGCTATTTCTGAATATTTTAAGTATCATATGTCATTTCATCGAGTTCTCTTCAGTATGGAAATTTTGCCCCGATTATCAGATCCAATTACCTTTCTTCAATCAATGCTCAGCAGGATACATATTGGTTCAGCATCCGTTCAATTCATACATGTGAAATGTTACCTTTCCAATAGATGGTAAAATAATTGATTGTGCCGATTAGTCTGGAAGCGGGATTTTTGGATGGATCCAGTCGCATTTTGCCTGATTCTTGTCTGATTTCTTCACTTTCAAAAAGAGCATACAGATTATTGAATTCCTGAAACCTCCCGATATAGTGCGTCTCATCCTATTGCAGGTCGAATGAGAGATTTGAAAGAAAAATTTGAAGCGTGGTCAGTGGACAAGGCGAGTGAGCTTTACCATATCAATCGTTGGGGTGCCAATTATTTTGGGATCAACGAGGATGGGCATGCGACTGCATACCCTTTGCAAGAATCGGGTGGCTCGGTAGACATGATGGACATTGTCGAAGAGGTAAAATCCAGAGGTCTTAAATTTCCCATACTCATTCGGTTTCAGGACATCCTCAAACACCGGGTCGCTTCGATCAATCAATCCTTCCAACTAGCTATCAAGGAGTGCGATTACAAAAACACTTACCGGGGTGTCTTTCCAATCAAGGTTAATCAACTCAGAGAAGTGGTTGAGGAAATCATGGAAGGTGGTAAGCCCTTTGGAATGGGGTTGGAGGTTGGCAGCAAGCCTGAATTATTTGCTGCCATGTCTCTTCAGGACTCTCCCGGCAGCCTGATGGTTTGCAATGGCTACAAAGACAGTGGGTATATCCACATGGCATTGATGGGAATCAAACTCAACAAGCAAGTTATCCTGGTGGTTGAAAAGATGGAAGAGCTTAAACAGATCATTGCCATTTCTCGAAAGGTTGGAGTTGAGCCCATGATTGGTATTCGCGCTCGTCTGCTCAGCAAAGGAGCTGGTAAATGGGCTGAAAGTGCTGGGGAAAATGCAAAATTCGGACTGAGTACGAGTGAATTGGTAGCCGCATCCGAGTTGTTGAAAAAGGAAAAAATGGAGCATTGCTTCAAGCTGCTTCACTTTCACATTGGCTCTCAAGTACCAGATATTCTGACTTTCAAAAAGGCAACACAGGAAGCCGCGCGTCTTTATGCCAAACTCTATAAGTTAGGATTTAAAATCGAAACTGTAGATGTTGGGGGAGGGCTTGGTGTGGATTATGATGGCAGTCGGACCGCCTTTGAAAGTTCCACTAATTATACCCTCCAGGAGTACGCCAACGATATTGTTTACTATCTTGGAAACGTGTGCGATGCAGAGGAAGTTCCTCATCCACAAATCACGAGTGAAAGTGGCCGTGCAATTGTGGCTCATCACAGCGTGCTTCTTGTCGAGGTCCTTGGTTCCATTAAAAAAGGCACCCCTGCGGATCATTTTACTTACAATGGAGATGAGCATCCTCTGGTCAAGGAGCTGCTCGAAATGAGAGACAACCTGACTAATCTCAATCGACTCGAAGCCTACCATGACGCATTGGAACGCAAGGACGACGCGTATAACATGTTTACACTTGGTCTTTTGGAATTAGTAGACAAGGCCAAGATAGAAACTTTATTCTGGGAGATAGGAAAAGGTGTCCTGGAAAGCTATCGAGGAAAAGCTCACGTGCCAGAGGAAATCCGTCAGTTGAAGGACCAGCTTGCAGACCAGTACCTTTGCAACTTCAGTGTATTTCAATCCCTTCTGGATCATTGGGCCTTGGATCAGCTATTTCCCATCATGCCCATCAACAAACTTAAGACAGCCCCTGAATGTGAGGCTACGCTTGTTGACATCACTTGTGATTCAGATGGTAAAGTGGACAGATTCATTGATTTTGAAGATACATCAAACACGCTTCCCTTGCATGACATTCAAGTCGATGAGTCGGGTCACTTAAAGGATGACTATTATCTAGGTTTTTTTTTGATGGGGGCTTACCAGGACATTATGGGTGATCTTCACAATCTGTTTGGCAAAGTGAATGAAGCGCACGTATTTCTGGATGAAGACGAACCTTCTGGTTACTATATCGAGGAGGTGATCGAAGGAAGCAATGTGGGTTTGGCTTTGTCTTCGGTTCAATATGATCAGCGTGAACTCAAGCGTCACATGAAGCGTCAGGTGGACAGAGCAATCAAGGCTGATCAAATGAAGCCACGAGAGGGAATGCGCTTACTTCGCGACTATGATCAGGGATTGTCAGATTATACCTACTTAAGCTCGTGATGATTGACGTTACGAACAGGTCAAGCCTTGCACTCAAGAAGTCCATCCTCAAGTCTGTCGGCCGACTGATTCGAGGCTTATCTGCTTTGTTTTGGGGTTTGCCCCTGGCATTGCTTGCTGAAGCACATACCGATTTATACGCTCGGGCCCGTGAGATGGGAGTTCTGTTGCCTTTGCTAGCTAACGCGATGCTGCTGTTTGGATTGTTTCAAATTGGAAAATTTCAGCCTCAGGAGCGTATATGGTCAAAGGCGGTGGATCGATCTATTTTAATCGGTGTCCTGAACATGGGATTAACACCGTTTCTTTTCTTTTGGCATGATTTTCCATTGATCCCCTTCTACAGCTTCTCTGTAGCTCTGCTTTTCTTCTGCGGGTTAACGTATCTTTATCATTTGAATTTCTTGCTCAAGCGCCTCGCTTTCATGATTCCAGACGAGACACTGCGTCATGATACAGAGCTTTTTTCAGGCTTAAATCGTCGGATGTTGAGTATGATGATGATATGCATCTTACTTTATCATTTGGTCTGGTTATTTTCTTCACTGCCTGCACCGGTTGTTTTTTTCCTGAAAATGGTAGAGAATGCACGGCCATGGTTGACTGTTTTCATGGTGGTCATGCCGGTGGCCATGACGATGACCATGGTGTGGAAGATCAAGGAAATCCTGCTTGATAACTTTTATGATTGGTCCTTGGAAATCAATGGCAATGTTGAACCAGATGGCAGCGGGTAAAATTTGATTCTGTATCATGAGCTAGAATGCAATTCCAGCCATTCCGTCAGTAAGAGTTTTCAACACATTCTGATTTTGCGATCAACAGAATCATGGAATGAGGATTCAATCAACTTCAGCCATCGGAAACGCAATCATCCATCCACAATTTTCCGTATTTAAACAAACAAAAGCACTGTTTAGTTCTAAAAGCTCCGAAAGATGGCCAATTGAAACCTGTTGTAACTCGTCAGCCTCAGGAAAGCTTTTTGACAGTTCGCAATCAAATTGAATTTCGATAGTTGCCACAGCGTCATCGATCCACTTTCCAGCAATGCATGATTTTTTTTCCGCCGAACGAGTGCCTGATGATGACTTCAAACTCAAAATTCCAGCAGGTATTGCATTGCCATTTGGAAATGCCTCAGCCATCAAGCCCAATAAGAGCTGAAAAAATTCCTTGGAACTGATTCGAACCGGTAACTCTATTTCCTCATGCCTTACATCAATTTGCACAGATCTGGGCAATGAAATTTCAAAAAGTTTTACTGATTCATCCAGTAATTCCCTGAGATCTGCATAGCCGTATTTATTACGTCCCAATCGATATACTTTTGTCAGTGTTTGAAAAATAGCTGATGATTCCTCTGCACACTGGATAATCCAGCTCAGATCCACCTGGGTCTTTTCAGGCAGAGACTTTATCTCCGGGTTTTCCCTGAGGCATTCCGCAAGCGCCAACAAACCCGCCATATGATTATTAGCATCGTGAAGAAGCCCTGGTCCGATCCAGCCCATGACCTGTTTCCAGTGATCTCTGAGGCTGATGGACCCAGCGGTATTCTCAGTGGATGTTAATTCCAAAGTCTCCAGAGAGGGTGGATTTGATATCCTTTCGATTTGGACGGCGGTGGAAGAACCAGAGGACAGGCGCTTGAAGAGGTATTGCGGTTCAGAAGCGTTTGTCCCTACCTTCCAGATTTGATTTTTATTATCACCGGGGACTGGTGAATCTAAAAGAGTAACGCTGGGAAATGTGTAGTTCATCCATTGTGTAAACCCTAAACCCAGCCAATCTTTTAATTCAGTTGATACTTCTTTTAACAAAATTGGTTCTACATATTCAATTTGATCCATTGGACTCAACAGTATAAGTCCAACATGAGAACTTTTGTTTTTTGAGCTACTCATTTCAGTAAAACCGTATATTACCTCTTTGTCGGGATATTCACTTGCTTAAAAATCGTGTACAAAAATACAAGCAACGCTGTTCAAAGCTGTCATCTCACGATCTTTTCCTTCAAAGACAAGTTAAGGTGCTGCCCTATTAATAACCAGCTCAATATTTATAACGCTCTACCCACCGTCCATAGCTTTTCCTCATCTCTATGCCCGCCCATTCCAACCAAACTCTCGAAAGGGTTGAAATCTCTGTGAAATCGACTCGAGGTGACAATAACTGCTGGTTTCAACCCGTGGCTGAAATCAACTTGCACGACCCTATACTCATTTTCTGTCCCAGCTATTCCACAGGCTACAAGTTCGTTGATGATGGAATCGATGGTATGTTCTTCTTATTTCGAGGCATTTGTGCATCTGGGAAGTTTGTTTTAAGCACATCCTGCGCGGGCAGATTCAGCACATGGCTGCTTACTCGCCCGAAAAGGCTTTCAGCGCAGGATAGAGCGCACTTCATCGGTTCCTCATCGAGCTCATCTCCTGTAATGGTTACCAATCGAACGCAATCAGCAAGCCAAATGAACCTGAATTCTTAAAATCGTATAGATACATGCTGTTGCACAAGAAGTGCAAGGATTGCGGATTTTCTTATGCCTGTAATGAAGATCGATAAGTAAAATTAATTCAGAAAGATAAGGACACAAAGCTGGAACTCGATCATTTCCCTAAAGTGAGTTGTTGAAGCTGCCGAAGTATATAATGCAAGGATGCTCAAAAGTGCGCAGGGTAGCTAACAAAGGCAATGGGATTTCACAACGGTCCAGATGGTCGCGTTGCCAGGAATTTTGTGCGAGCATTCATTAGTAAGTTAAACCAAATCACCACGGAATGGTGATATCAGGAATTAAAGGCGTATCATGGCAAGGAAGCAACGCTCACAGATAAAATGGAAGAATATTGGATGCTCTATCATTGGTGTAGGCATCTTGAGTTGTGGTGCGGGTTACGGCACGCGTCGTCCGGGTTATCTCATATATACTGGCCCAGCAGAAGTACGCATTGAGCAGCCCAGATTGCGCTCTCAGGTATATGATTTAGAGTCACTTGTTCTTCCTGAACCATTTGTAGCAGATCAACTTAATGAGATGGTGGGTAACAATACCACGACGAATGCTCCGCCAAATGCTTCGACGAATGCTTCGCCAGCACTGAGTAAAAATCAATTATCCATCTCAAGTCGTCCTGATCCAGATCCTTCCCCTCAGCAAACTATCGAAGAGTTGGGACGTGGATTTTTACCCGATGGATTTTCAGAAGATTTATTTGGTGAATCAGTGTTCGACGAAAAGCTTGATCTACAGGTTTTTCTTCCTTATTTTAGTGGTGCTCAGGTGCAGCAGAATACAAGTGTATCCAATGAGGTTGCCGAATCCGTTGGTGGCTCGACATCGAAAAATCAAACCACACCCCCACCACAGTGAGGCAAACAAATTTTCAATATCAAAAGCGTTCTTTGAATTTCATGTTTATTAAAAAGCCTCTCATCCTTTGTGTTCTATTATTTTTCATTAACGAGGAGACTTACTCTGATACGCCTAACCAAGGCGCATTTGAAAATAATAATACAACCAGCGAGTCTGCTAATTCAGAAAAGAAAGTGGATGTCGCCGACAGCTTTGAAAAGGATCTCCAGAAACCAGAAGTAGGTTCGGATTCAAGCTGGCCTTCCTCCATGCGTCTGGATCCCATATTCATTGAGTTTCCAGACTTGTTTACTTCCCCTGGCATGGAAACAGATGCAATTGGTCCATACATGGATAAGAGAGCGGAAATTCTGGATGCAACATTTAATCTTGGGACACAGTATCGTCAGGAAGGTAAACTGGACCTATCCAAAAAAACATTTATCAGGCTAATTAAAAGTAGACCTCCAGTTAGCTACCGAAAGAAAGCTCTGCTCCAACTCGCGCTCCTCGCTGAGAAAAACGCAGAATGGGTAAGAGCGAACCAAATATATTCTCACTTCGATTCCCTGTATCCTGAGGATCCGAATCAGATATTGGTCCATCTCAAGATGGCGGATATCCTAAGAAAAACTGGGGCAATTGAGCAAGCGCTCCATAAATATCAC
>MDTB01000210.1_pt1 | contig 16462 bp, 18 predicted proteins | sample 811161 | NCBI WGS metagenome assembly MDTB01 (sample SAMN05326650, study PRJNA326480) | marine metagenome | isolation source: seawater | place: Mediterranean Sea | collected 2009 | reverse complement strand
CCAAATTTAAATTTTTTTTTTTCTGAAACTATCATTGCCAAAAGTTTTTTTTTATAAGTAACTTTTTTAATCATCTTTTAATTATTGCTCTCTAATTTAAGATCATTTTCCATCATTAAAGCAATAATCTTGTTTATATTTGTTTTGTTTTTAAATTTAAAAACCTTTTGAGCTTTTAATGTATTAGCTACAAGAGTTGAATTTTTACTAGGTCTAATTAATTTTTTATTAATATTTAAATATTTTCTATAATTTAATCCAACGTACTCAAACGATTTCTTTAAAAAGTATTCTACTGAATAAGCTTTGCCAGACCCGATAACAAAATAATCTGGTTTTTTTAATTGCATAATATTGTAAGCAGCCTCAACATAATCTTGGGCATAGCCCCAGTCAATCTTAGCTTTAATATCCCCTAAAGAGATTTTTTTTTGTTTACCATAAAAAATTCTAGCAACGCTTTTAGTAATTTTTCTTGTTACGTATTCCTCTGGTCTAACTTCTGATTCGTGATTATAAAAAATTGCGCTATAAACTTTTAAATTGTGGACTTTTTTATACATTTCACATGCATAAAAAGCAGAAACCTTACCTAAAGCATAAATACTTAACGGAGTAAATTCTTCTTTTTCATTTTGTTTATTTTTTTTACTACCTCCAAAAACATTTGATGATAATGGTTGAAAAAACTTTGATTTGGGTGAATGATTTTTAATTATTTCTAATAATTTAACAACAGAAGAGCCTGTGACATCAAAAGAATAGCTTGGAACTTCAAAGCTCCATCTGACATGATCCTGATCAGCAAAGTTATATATTTCCTGAGGTTTAATTTCTCTAATAATCTTTTCTATTGATATGAGATCTAAAAGGTCGCCATGCAAAATTTTAAAATTTGAAAGATTAATTAATTCTTTTAAATTATTTAAGTTTCCTGTTGAAGATTTTCTTGCAAGGCCAAATACTTTAAATTTTTTTTTAACTAAATATTTACAAATCGTAGATCCATCTTGTCCAGTCGCACCTAATACTAAAATTTTCTTTTTACTCATTTTTTCCCAATAATTTTCATTTTTGGAAATGGTAATATAAACTTTCCTCCGTTATTTAGCCAATTTTTTTCTCTCTTAATGAATTCTTTTATAAAGCCCCAAGGAGTGACAAAAAAGAAATCTGGCTTGAGTTTTTTGGCTTCGTTTTCAGAAATAATTTTTATACCTGTTCCAATTGTATATTTTCCCCATTTAAAAGGGCTTCTTTCCGCTGCATAGGGAATGATTCTTTTTTTTAAACCATAATACTGCAACACTGTATTGCCTTTAGTTGAAGCGCCATAAAGAAATATTTTTTTATTTTTTTTAATTTGTTTTTTTATAAAATCTAATGTGACTATCTTATTTTTCTTAACCCTATCAACAAATCCTTTCATCATTTTTAGAATATTTTCTTTTGGAAGTTTTATGCTTCCTTTTTTTAATTTTCTACAATAAAATCTATGGCTTCCACCATTTATGTCATTACTAGAAATTTTAAATATTTCTAAGCCATTTTTTTCAAAAAGATATTTTATGGACTTAAATGAATAAAATTCGATATGTTCATGACATATATTTCCTAAATCATTTTTCTCTATCATGGATTTAAAACTCATAAGTTGTGCAACAAAAATACCATTATCATCTAAACTGTCTGCTGCATCTTTAATAAATCTATTTGGATCTTCTAAATCATAAAACATTCCAATTGCAGTTATAAGTTTTGGTTTTTTTAATTTTTTTTTATTTAAAATTTTAAAGAGTTCTTTTTTAGACCAAAAGTTGTTAATAATATAATTGCTGTTTTTTTTAAGTTCTTTCTTTAAATTATTTGCTGGTTCACAACCTATAGTCTTAATTTTTTTACGTTTAAAAAATTTTAATAAAGTCCCATCATTTGCTCCAATATCAAGTACTACATCATTTTTTTTTAATTTTGCTTTTTTTATGCAGTCTAAAGAAAGCTCTTTGAGACCTTCTCTCATTGTTTTAGTAACTCCCGATTTATACCAATAAAATCTTCTATACATTATTTCTTGTGGCGCTAAATGAGAAAGTTGTATTAAAGTGCATTTGTAACAGTAAAGAAGATTAAGTTTTGCTTTTATTCCTTTATGTATATTCTTTTTTTCTACAAAATTACTTACATATAAATTTCCTATATCAAACAAAGATTTAAGCTTACCATTCTTACATAATAAGCATTTGTTCACTTTCTTTATTTTTTTTGACATTTATAAGATAAGATAATTGACTATATTAATATTTAATAAGTTTATTTAATTGCTATATTGAATAAAAAAAATTATTTATAAAGGTAATTATACAAAAAAAATGAAAAAAGTATACATTGAAACTTCAATTGGTGAGATAATAGATAAACTAACTATATTGGAAATTAAAAAAAAAAAGATTTCTAAAAAGGCGCATTTAGCTCAAATTAATAAAGAATACTCTTCTCTTAAGAACTCGTTAAAAAAAAACGTAAAAATAGACTCTAAAATAAAAAAACTATGGAAGCATTTATATAAAACAAATTTAAAGATTTGGGAGATGGAAAACTTTAAAAGAGAAGCTCAAAAGTATTTGGAAAAAATTACTAAAGTTGCAACCAATGTTTATAAGAATAATGATGATAGAGCTAAAATTAAATTAAAAATTAACAGATTAACTGGTTCTAATATAAAAGAAATTAAAAAATACTCAAAGTATTAAAATTATTTACTAATCAAAAAATTAAGATACTTTTCAAAATGAGATTGAAAATAAAAATCAAATCCATTTTCTCCATGTACCTGCCTAGCTGGAAAATATGGTGAAGCTTCTAGTAATCTTGGAGTCTTTAATCCATCAGCTATATCTATTCCCAAAGAAGAATTTCCAATAAAAACTTTGCTAGATTTAATAATAGAGGCCATTTCTAAAAAATTTTTACATTCATAAAATTGCAAGTTTTTTAATTCTTTTTTTAAATAGTCATATTCTTTTAATGTGCCCAAATAAAGAGGGTTTTCAAATTTCTCTAAAAATCTGTAATTTATAAATGGATTTTGGTATCTAGATGACCTTAATATAGTGATCTTATTTTTTATAGTCGGGTGGCCTTCTACTTCTAAAAACTTTTTACTTAAGTCTACTTGTACTCCTGCAATATGAAACCCATATCTGGCATTATCAAACAGTAAATTAATCGGTAAATCTCTAATTAAATCAAAATTTATATCTATGTTTTGATTATTAAATATTTCAATTTTTTCAAGATATTTTTGAGATTCTAGTAGAGGATAAAGCATATCATAAATTTTCTTGTTCAAGAAAAATTTACCTCCAGGGTGATCGTTGTATTGGACAGGTAAAGGAACATTTATTCTAACAAAAAATTTACATATATGAGTTTTAGAAATCTCTTTAACTATTGGTAAAACATTTATGATATCACCGATATGTCCTGAATGAAGAAAATTAATTTCTTTTTTGTCTTTTAAGACTTTTTGTATGCCATTAATATATTTTTCGTATTTACTTTTAAAGATTTCTATATCTTTTTTTTTCTTTTGTTCAATTTTAATTTGATTATGTTTTTTTTTATTAAAAAATTTATTAATAAAACTTTTCATTTTTTAAGAACTCTTCCAGCAATATTTTTTAGTTTTTTAATCGTTTTTTTAGTTCTTAGTTTTGGATCAGTTATCACTGCTACATCTAAACAGTTATTAGCAGGATCTCCATCCGTTGAATAGTCTTTAAATGTTTTAATTACTTCTTTGATCATATTTTGGGCATTGGACGCATTTTTTTGTAAGGTTTGAATTACCATTGAAACATCTACCTCCTCATGGTCTGGATGCCAACAGTCATAATCTGTAACCATTGCTACAGAACAATATCTTATCTCAGCTTCTCTTGCTAATTTTGCTTCTGGCATATTTGTCATTCCAATAACATGAGCTCCCCAAGACCGATATAAATTTGACTCAGATAAAGTTGAAAATTGAGGACCTTCCATCACAATATAAGTGCCACCTTTTTGATAAAAGATATTTAATTTTTTTAAAGCCGACGCACAACAATCAGATAAACAAGAACTAGTTGGTTTTGCCATTGAAACATGAGCTACAATTTCTTCATCAAAAAAAGTTTTTTTTCTTGAGAAAGTTCTGTCTATAAATTGATCAACAATTACAAATTTTCCAGGCTGTAAATCTTTTTTAAGAGAACCTACTGCTGAAACAGATATAATATCTGTTACTCCTACTTGTTTCATAGCATCGATGTTTGCTCTAAAATTAATATTAGTAGGGTTAATTTTGTGACCTCTGGAATGTCTGGGGATAAAATATACTTCCTCTTTATCAAATTTAGCAATGAGAATTTTATCAGATGGTTTTCCCCAAGGCGTAGTGATCTTTTTCCACTTAATCTTTTCAAATCCTTCGATTTTATAAAGACCGCTTCCACCTATTATCCCAAGTTTTCTTTTTTTCATCATTTAATTATTAATCCTTTTTTGTTAAAACTTGAAGCTTATTATGGATTTAAAAAAATATATTAGATCAATTCCTAATTATCCAAAAAAAGGTATACTATTTCGAGATATCACTACCTTAATAAAAGATCCAGAGGCTTTTAAATTCACAAATAATAAAATAATAGAGTTAGCGAGAAAAATGGAATTTGATAAAGTATCTGCGATTGAATCTAGAGGATTTGTTTTCGCTTCAACTATATCTTATGTATTAAATAAACCATTTATACTTCTTAGAAAAAAAAATAAACTTCCAGCCGAAACCCATTCAGTAGATTTTAAACTTGAATATGGCAACGCAACTATAGAAGTACACAAAGACTCGATCTCTAAGGGAGAAAAAATTCTTATTATTGATGACTTAATTGCTACAGGAGGAACAGCCGAAGCAGCAGCGAAATTAGTTGAAATATCTGGAGGCAAAGTTGCAGGGTTTATTTTTGTAATTAATCTTTTTGATTTACCTGGAATTAATTTACTTAAAAAAAAAGGGTATAAGACTAAATGTTTAATTGAATTTCCAGGTCATTAAGAATTATATTCAATAAATTCATTAATGTATTTTTTTAAATTTTGTTTACCAAAATATTTATAAATTTTATTTGATAAATTTTTATCTACAAGAGAAGATGTATATCTCTCACCGCTTCTTTTAGGCAAATATTTGATTTGAGATTTAAACATTTTCGCTACTTCTATTATTGAATAGGATTTTAAGTTTGTAATTATGTAGTGTCTATTTAAATTTTTTTTCCAAGATAGGTAACACACTTCAATTGTATCATCTATGTGAGTAAACCTTCTTGTTTGAGTTCCAGGCTTTACAACGGGTAAGGGTTTTTTTCTTAAATAATGGTCTTCGAAAATACCTATCACTGTTGACATAAACCCTTTAGAGATTTGGTTTGGTCCGTAAACATTATAAAAATATACAACCTCGTATTTTAATTTAAAAAATCTTTTATAATATTCCAACTGCTCAAGATTGGTCGCTTTAGAAAAAGCATAAGGTGATAAATTTTTATCTTTTCCTTTATTTCCTAATGAAGCAGATGTAGCTGAATATACAAGTTTAATATTATTTTTTAAGCAAAAATTAAAAACCGTATTAGATCCAATAAAGTTTGAGTCGATACACTTATCCATTTGAAGAAAACTTTGGTATATTCTTGCGAATTCACCAAAATGAAAAATTGAATGTATGCTACTAGGATTTTTAATTAAATTGTTAATGTCTTTTGTATGACCTCTCGTATATTTAACTCTATTATTCTTTATATGATTTTTCTTACTTCCAGATGAATAGTTATCTAGACTAACTATAGAAAATTTTGTTTTTTTTAAAAGTAATTTGATTAAATTTGATCCAACAAACCCAGCGCCACCTGTGACTAAAATTTTTTTTTTTCTGTTTGACATTTAAATTAAATATATCTTTGAAATAATTAAATCAATCTAATCTTGGTCTAAACCAAGAGCTTTTATTTATTGCTGCATTCATAAATCCTGCAGCTCTGCAATAATATAATTTTCTTTTAAATTTATCATTAATGATTGAAAAATAAAGACTTTTAAAAATTGATTTAATGAATATTAATAACCCAGAGAAAAATGCATATGTAAAACCATAGTGCTTTTTTCTAAAATAAAACTTTGACCAATTCCAGTGCCAGTTTCTTGAAAATTCTAATTGATCAGAATACTTTTTATCAACTGCCTTTGCTCCCAGATGAGAAATTAAAGATTTACTATAAATGTAAATCTTTTTATTATTTTTTTTGCTTCTTAAACAAAGGTCATCATTTTCTAAATACATGAATATTTTTTCATCGAAGAAATTTTCATTAAATTGATTTTTATCTAAAACCATCGCATAACCATCAATTTGATCTACTTCAAATAGTGAATTCTTATTATTTTTAAAATCTTTAAGTATTTTATAATTTGGATAATCTTTGTTGTCACTCAATGGACTTAAAATCGCAAACTCTAAATTTTTTGATGCCTCAAAGATTTGACTTAAAGTATCTTTTTTTAGAATTGTATCTGGATTTAAAATCATGACATACCTAGTTTTAGATCTTATTATTCCAAAATTATTGCCGGCGCCCATTCCTAAGTTGCTGCCTGTTATATAACACTCAATATTTTTATATTTTTCTTTTAAAGAGTCTATAAAGCTTTGATCAGTGGAATTTTCCACAATAATTTTTTTTACATCTGGATCAATTGATTTAAGGCACTGATCAATAATATTTTGACTTTTTATTGTAACTATAATTATCGTTAAATTTTCTTTTGTTATTTGCATCAAAAAAATGCCTTCATTATGATAGAAAGTATACTTACAAATATAAATAATATAAATAATAACAAATGAAAAGGTTTATTGTAACTGGAGGATATGGTTTTATTGGCAGTAGCTTAATAAAGCTATTATTAAAAAAAAAATATAAAGTCTTTAACATCGATAAATTGTCTTACTCTGCCCAAAAATACAATCTTCGAAATATAAAGAGTAAAAATTATTTGTTTAAAAAAATTGACATAAATAATAAAAAAGAAATTACTAAAATTATAAGAAAATACAAACCTCATGGAATTTTTAATCTTGCTGCAGATACTCATGTTGATAGATCTATTAATGACTCCTCTAATTTCATTAAAAACAACATTCTAGGTGTTTATAATTTGTTAGAAGCTATTAAAGATTACAAAAAAAAAATTAGACTCGTTCATATATCTACAGATGAGGTTTATGGTGATATTTTGGGTTCAAAAAGATCTGACGAAAGCTTTCCTTATACACCTAGTTCTCCTTATTCTGCTTCAAAAGCTTCTTCTGACCATTTAGTTAATGCTTATGTTAGGACGCATAAAATAGATGCGGTTATATCTAATTGCTCTAACAACTATGGGCCAAGGCAATTTCCAGAGAAACTTATTCCAAAAATGATTTACAATATTTTAAACAACAAACCTCTTCCAATATATTCAAAGGGTAAAAATTTAAGAGAATGGATTTATGTTAATGATCATTGTGAAGCTCTTTTGAAATTATTTTTTAAGGGTAATTCAGGTGAAAAATATAATATAGGCTCAGGTATTAATTGTAGTAATATTTATCTTGTTAAGAAAATTTTAAAAACATTTATTGAGAAAAAAATTAAAATAGGAAAAAAAGTAAAAATTGTATTTGTTAAAGATAGGCCTGGTCATGACTTTAGATATGCTCTCAATAGTAATAAAATTAAAAATAAATTAGGATGGAAACCTAAAATAAATCTAAATCAAGGTATATCTAAAACGGTAGACTGGTATATTAAAAATCAAGAATATTTTAAAAAATTGAATGAAAAAAATTTTAGTCACAGGTGGTGATGGCAGATTTGCTAAAGTTTTAAGAAATAAAAAAAGTAAATTTAAATTTATTTTTAGAAACAAAAAACAATTAAATATTTTAAATCAAAATTCAATAAATAGTAATATAAAAAAATTTAAACCAAACTATCTTATGCATTTAGCTGGATTATCTAGACCGATGAAAATTCATGAAAAAAATATAGCAAAAAGTATAGACTTAAATATAATAGGAACTTCAAATGTTATTAAAGCATGTATTAAGAAAAATTTAAAAATAATTCATTTTTCAACAAGTTATGTTTATCCTGGAAAAAAAGGAAAATATAAAGAGACAGATCCTGTGCTACCTTGGAATAATTATGGATGGTCTAAACTTGGTGGTGAATGTGCTGTTCAAATGTATAAAAACTCTCTAATTCTTAGAGCTTGTATGACTGAAAAACCGTTTGTACATAAATCTGCTTTTACAAATGTTAAAACAAACTTTATTTACCATGATGATTTTATTAAAATTTTTTTAAAAGTTTTAAATAAAAAAGGTATTTTCAATATTGGCGGTAAAGCTCAAACGGTATATCAATTTGCAAAAACTAAAAATAAATTTGTTAAAAAGATATATTCAAAAGGAGAATTTCCGTTAAAAATGGATATGAATTTAAAAAAAATTTCTAAATATTTAAAATGAAGATTTATAAAACAAAAATAAAAGATTTATTAGTTATAAAACAAAAAAATAACACAGATAAAAGAGGATCTTTAAGAGAAACTTACAATAAAAAAAATTTAAATAATAAAAAGTTTGTATTTGAATATTGCACTACATCTAAAAAAAATGTTGCTAGAGGCTTTCATTTTCAGACTAAATTTCAACAAGCAAAATATGTTAGTGTTTTAAAAGGAAAAATTTTAGATGTTGTTATAGATTTGAGAAAAAAGTCAAAAACATTTGGTAAATCTTTTAAGATTATTTTATCTTCTAATAATGCTACAAGCTTATATATACCAGAGGGCTTTGGACATGCTTACTTCAGTTTCGATAAAGTAAATATTATTTATTATAAGCTTAGTAATTATTATAAACCGCAATTTGAAAGCGGTATAAATGTAATGGATAAAAATCTTAAAATTAAATGGCCTAAAAATAAATTTTTTTTATCCAAGAAAGATAAAAAATTGAAGACTTTTAAAGAATTCTGTAAGACTCAAAAGTTTTTATAATCAGATAAATCTTTAAAAACTATTGGATACTCTGTAACTTTACTATTTTTTTGAAACCAATAAGATAAATATCGCTCTGCTAAAAAACCGTAAATTCTTGTCATCCCGTAACCTTTTAATTTCCTAAATCCAAAAATTTCCTCACATTTTTTTAACCAAGGAAAAACTGAGTCGTAATAACTTTTTAAAAAGTTTTTTTTACATATAAACATATTATGAGGATTAAAAGATGTTTTTGAATTAACAAAATTTCTAAACTCATCTCTATTTTTTTCATCTAGTAAATCTATAGCCAAATCTAAGTTTCCATCTCCGTGAAAAACATCAAAATGAAATTTGATATTTCTTTTTTTTTTTGAAAATATCACCGAAGGAGATAAAGTAATTTTAACGAAATTTTTTTTAAAGAATTTAAATTTATAATTATCTACAGGAGACTTTTCTCCCAAAATACAATCATAAATGTCTAGTTTTGATGGAATTGTTTTTATCACATTATTTTCTAACATCTCGAGAGGTATATTTTTTTCTTTAATATTTCTTTTTGAAAAAAATTTTCTATATTGACAAAAACCAATCCAGTTTGAATTTATTTGATCTAAATAATTTTTCCATATCCAATAATGAAAAGTGTATTCACCATAATTTTGATTCTTATTTGCAATATTGTTTCCTTTTTTATCATTCATCCATTCATTACTAAATTCTAACTCTCCAAGTCCCACTGGAGTGTAATTCAACTTTTTTATTAAATTCAGATGATCAGGATTTAATGACAAGCAAAACATTTTTAAATTATTCATAATTATTTTACTTGCGTTTGAACACTAAGTCTTTGTGAGAAAAATTTTTTTTATCTACTGAATCATGAGAAAAAATATTAGAATTATAATTGTTTTGAAAGATTAATTTATAACCAATTCTATTAAAAAAAAAATTCATTTTTTTAAAAGAAAAAAATATATACGGATGAGAACTACCTGGAATAGAATGTTCCACAGAAAAGAAGTTTTCTTTATTTTTATGAAAAAAAGTTCTAGTAATTATAAAATACTCTGGCTTACTTTTTTTAAGTTCTAGAATAATTTTTTCATAATTTTTAAAATACTGTATTGATGAAATGAAACATACAATATCAAATTTTTTTTTAATTTTATTAATATCCCACTCATATTTTATATACTTTTTAAATTTGTTAGGAACTTTTTTACTAATTATGTTGACAAATTTTTTTGTTTCCAAAACTGTACAGTAAATGGACAGACCAGTAGATTTTTTTATATAGCTAAATATTGGATTACTTCCACCACCAATGTCTAAAATACTTAATTTTTTTTTATTTAACAAAATGGCAATTAAAGAAGCTGCATAAAATCTCTCTAAAGATTCTACGTCTTGTGGTGCAAAGAACTTTTTCGAATATCTTGTATCAAAATATAAATTTGATTTACCTAAAAAACTTTCAACTAAATTATATGTTTTAAATTTTTTAGTATAGTTGTAACTTTTCTTTTTAAGAATTCTTTTTATTTTTCTTAGCATCTAAATAATTTTACAGTAACATAAACCTATTCAAATATCGATTTAATTGGTAGCGAGGGGCGGATTCGAACCGCCGACCCCAGGCTTATGAGTCCTGTGCTCTAACCAACTGAGCTACCTCGCCATATAAAAGTGATAATAAAGTTTAATTTATCTTTAATCAATAATTTCGTTTATTTAAAAGATAATATTAATTTTTTTAATTTTTTTAAATCAATCTTTACAGGATTATCTTGGTGTTTAAATGATTGTGAGCTGCTATCTACTATTTTCTTGTAATCTAAATGACATCGTTTAGCTAAGTATGGTAGGACATTACCGCTATATTTAGAAGAAAGTTCTACTACTTTTGTATTAGGCTTTGAGAATACTAAGTTAGCAAAGCCAGCTCCATGTAAACCAACAATTAATTTAGTATTATTAAAAATTTTAACCTGATCTCTAAAACTATAATTTGATAAAGAAACAATTTTAAAACCTAGGTTGGTTAAAAGTGTTTTTACTTCATCATTGTTTATTATTCTTCTATTTTCTGAAATACTGTCATCCTCTCTATCAATATATATCTTTTTAAAATAATTTGATTTCAGAGACCGCTTTTTAATATATTTTTTTCTGAGCCATTTAATTATCCAAATAGGAATATTTACTATCGATTTAGATGGGTTATTATTAAATACATATGGGTGATCCACGGTTAATAATTGATTGCATTTAATATGTTTATATTTTTCTCCATCTAAAAGTTTCTGTTTAGATATATTTAAATCTAGTAAAGTCTCTATTTGATATTTTCTTTTTAATGAAGGAAGCAAAAAATAATTTGGTTTATTTCTAAAATTTAATTTTTCAATCATCGCAAGTTTTGGCAATACATCAAAAATCCAATGCCAGTAATTATTTTTTGCAGCTCCTCCAGATAATAAGGAAAAGACTGAACCGTCAATCTTTTTTAAAATTTTTGGTGTTCCATTTTTTATAACGAAATTATCAAAAATATTTCCGTTAATGATTTGTAGATTTTTTTTTAATTTATATTGATATGAAGCGTCTTTAATTAAAAATTTACCTAATATATAAGCAGTGTTATTTACGCTATCTGAAAAAACTCTACCATTTGAAATACTATAAAAATTATAAATATTAGAATTGGAAAAAGTTATTTTTTTTTTTATAATTTTTTTACTATCCTTAGGTTTAATGACTTTAGTTATTTTTCCATAAATTAATTTAAAAATAAAATTTTTTGCTAAATTAAACATTATTTAAACTTGTATTAGCTTTGATGAATTTTTTTTTATGTTATTGAAAATTTTTTTTTTATTTTCTTCATTATAAAATCTTCCTACAGATTTAAAACAATTTGTGGGAGATAAAGTTTCAAAGTTTTTTGCAAACTTATTATTAATAAAAAAGGCATTAGTTCCAGAACTTTCTACTGCAATTAAAGAGAATCCCTTGTTATTTAATAGATTGGTTAACGCTAATAAAGATGCTCCCCAAATACCATCGTCTATAAATTTGAAGTTTTCATCATAAGCTATGGTTAATTTCTTTTCTTTTCCAAGCCAGTGATTATACTCACAACATAAGACATTTATGTTTGATAAATTCATAGACTGTAATATCCAGTAATCATTACTATCTATATCTAGTGAGAAAAAATCAATTACTTTATTTTCGCCATCTTTAGCAATAAGTTTATTAATGTTTTCCTTAGTAACTTTTGTGTTAATGATTTCAACTTTTGACTCTGGATAATGTTTTCTTAAATTGCTTTTCAAAGCTATAGACTCTTCAATGTCTATATCAATTAGCTTTCCTTGCCATCCTTTTTTTAATAAGTTTAGACTATTAAATTCATAATACCCAAATCCAATTTCTACAAAATATTTATTGTGAGAAATTTTATTAAAAATATAATCTATTATTCCATCTTCATTATTCTGTGAAGTTATTTTATATTCATATTGATTAATAGTCTCCAAATTATCTGAGAACTTTTTGAATTGTTTTTCAGAATTTACTTTTCTTCTAAAATTTTTCGATGTTCGAAACATAACGAAATATGGAAATATAGAATTCAAAAAAAATTTTTTCAAAAAAAACTGTAATATTCTAGTTGTAATTTTTTTTGATTTTTTCATAATTACTAGTTTATCTTGTGGATATAGTACTGTTATACAATAATACTAATAATTTGGCTTTTATTAAAAATAGCTTAAATCGTTGAGATTTTCGTCTTAAAGTTTTTATATTGAGAGTATTATTCCAAAAACAGTAACTGCTGAAATTGCTGCAACTGAAAGAGCTATATTGCTATTTCTTTCTCTTTTTTTTTCCTCATTTAATCTTGAAACTAAATCCGTTAGTTTAACTCTGCCTTTATTAGCGTTTAAATTCTCTTCTGGCAAAGTGTGGTTTTTAAACTTTATTTGTGAACTCATACAAGTTGCATTGCATCATAAAAGGCTTAACAATTAAACTTTGAGTGAGAGCATAATGGGTTTTTAGAATTTTTGTAAGAGCATAATGGGTTTTTAGAGTTTTCTTTGCGTAAATGTTGAAGTTATTGATAAATCTTAATCTATTAGTGCTTTTTCCGCTGGGGTATAATTTAGATTAAATGCCTCTGCTACACCTTTAAAAGTGATTTTACCCTTATAGACATTCAAACCAGCTAAATAATTCTTATTTTCTTGTAAAGTTTTTTTATAACCTTGATCTGCAATTTTGATTAGCAATGGTAAAGTTGCTTTATTCAAAGCCATAGTAGAAGTTCTTGGTACACCGCCAGGCATGTTTGCTACACAATAGTGGACTACGTCACCAACTAAATAAGTTGGGTTTGCGTGAGTAGTAGGTTTGCTTGTTTCTACACATCCACCTTGATCTATAGCAACATCTACAACGACTGAACCTCTTTTCATATTTTTTACCATTTCCTTTGTAATTAATTTAGGCGCTTCAGCGCCTGGAATTAATACACCACCAACTAAAAGATCGCATTCCGAAACCAATTTATTCAAATCAGTTTTAGTGCTTTCAGTTGGTATTATCTTATCACCAAACTTTTCATGTAGTTGATTCAATCTTTCTTTTGATTTATCCACTACATAAACTTTTCCTTGCATACCAGTTGCTATGACAGCAGCATTTTCTCCAACTACACCTCCCCCCAAGATAACTACATTTGCTGGTTCAACACCCGGAGCTCCTCCTAAAAGTAAACCTCTTCCTTTTTGATTTTTTTCTAGAGAATGTGCACCAGCTTGAATAGACATTCTTCCAGCAACAGCACTCATTGGAGCAAGAAGTGGGAGACGTCCATTATCATCTGTAACAGTCTCATAAGCTATACAAATTGATTTTGATTTGATTAAACCTTTTGTCAGTTCTTTTTCTGCAGCTAAATGAAGATAAGTATAAATAATTTGATTTTCTCTTATCATTTTTACTTCATTGGCTTGAGGTTCTTTTACTTTTACAATTATTTCAGCCCTTTCAAATATTTCCAGAGCCCTATCAATTATTTTTGCTCCAGCTTCTTTATAATTATCATTAGTGAAACCTGCTTCGAAACCACCATTATTTTCAACTAAAACTTTATGACCTTTGTCTGTAAGAACCTTTACACTATCTGGAGTTAAACCGATTCTATGCTCTTGAAGCTTGATCTCTTTTGGAACTCCAATAATCATTTATGACTTTGTGTAATTCGAAATACCTGTTCTCAATTTTTCTATAATTTCATCAATATGTTTTTTTTCACATATAAACTGAGGGGCTATTATTAAGTTATCACCAGTGTTTTTAAAATTTACACCTGCATCGTAACAATGTTTAAATACTTGAAATCCAGCTTTTCCAGGCTTATCTTTCATTTTTATCTCAATTCCACCCATCATTCCATACCCTCTAATACTAACTATTTCTTTCAAATCTTTTAAAGACTGAAGACCATCTTGAAGATAAGGTGACATTTCTTTCGCTCTTTTAAAAATATCTTCTTTGTCAAAAATATCTTGAACAGCTAATGCAGCTGCTACTGCTACTGGAATACCTGAATAAGTATATCCATGGAATAATTCTGGTGTTCCTTCAGGAGCAGAAGATGCATCCAAAACTGAGTCATAGATTTCCTCTTTTACAGCAACCACACCCATTGGTACCACTCCATTGGTTGTTGCTTTGGCCATAGTCATAATGTCTGGTTTTACATTCCACTCTTGAGCAGCAAACGCTGATCCAGTCCTACCCCATCCAGTTATAACTTCATCAAAAATTAATAATATTCCATGCTTGTCGCAAATTTCTCTTATTCTTTTTAAATAACCTTTAGGAGGCACCAAGGTTCCAGTTGATCCAGCGATAGGTTCAATTATGCAAGCAGCTATATTTTCTCCTCCAAAATTCATTGCTATCCTCTCTAAATCTTCGGCCATCTCAACACCGGTTTCAGGTTGACCTTTTACAAATTTGTGATCCGGTAAATGGGTATGACGCATATGCTGAACTCCTGGCATTAATACACTTGCAAAAGTTTTTACATTATTAATCATTCCGCCAACCGTAGTAGCTCCAATATTCATCCCGTGATATCCTCTTTCTCGACCTACAAATCTAAATCTTTTTGAATCACCTTTAGCTCTATGATAAGCAATAGCAATTTTAATTGCAGTTTCTACCGCAGTAGACCCACATATTGTATAAAATATTCTATTTATTCCTTCAGGTGTTTTTTTAGCTATTCTAGTAGCTAATTCAAAAGAGCCTCCATAACCTTGATTAAATGGCTGACAATAATCTAATTTATCTAATTGTTTTGAAACAGCTTCAGTAATTTCTTTTCTTCCATGTCCAAGAGGATTGCAAAATAAACCTGAACTAGCATCAATCATTTTTTTACCCTCATGATTAGTTAGGTAAACGCCCTTTGCATCCGTAATTAATCTAGGATTTTTTTTAAAATTTTTATTATCTGTAAACGGCATCCAATGCTCGTTTAAAGAGTTTGGAATATTAGTTCTGTTTGATGAACTCATTGTTTGAAGTAGTAGACATTTGTTAAATTAAATCAAGAATTATTGTATACAATTTCAAGTTGTATTTAAAATTAGACCCAATCTATAGTTTCTAAGTGTTTACTTATGTTCAAAATTCATTTTAAATCTTACTAATTAACAAACTATATGGGAGAACTATGAAGAAAATAATAAGCACAGTTCTTGGGATTTTATTTGCGTTTACTCTAAATGCTTCTGTTGCTAACGCAGCTGCTAAGTCAGTTAGAGTAGCGTACTTTTTGGAGTGGCCATCTCCAAATCTTGAGGATATGAATAAAAAGGCATACGCTAAAGCACTTGGTGTACCAGTTAAGTGGACTAACTTCACTAACGGTGTAGCAATGACTGATGCTATGCTAGCTGGAGATATTGATATCTCTTACTCACAAGGATTAATGCCTTACATCAACGCTGTTAAGGCAAAAGCGCCTATAAGTTTAGTGGACGTTGCTATGGAATACGGTATGGGAGGAACAACATGTGTTACTTCTAAAAAATCTGGTATCACTAAAGCTAATGCATCTGAACTTGAAGGTAAAAAAGTTGCAGTTCCTCTAGGAACTATGGCTGAATATGTATTTACAGAAAGCATGAAGATAGTTGGTGCTGACAGAAAAAAAATGAATATCATTGCAATGGATCCTGAGGAAGGTGCAGCTGCTTTAGTTAGTGGCGATGTTGTAATGGCTTGTTTATTTGGAGGTAACTCTATT
>MDTB01148970.1_pt1 | contig 16463 bp, 17 predicted proteins | sample 811161 | NCBI WGS metagenome assembly MDTB01 (sample SAMN05326650, study PRJNA326480) | marine metagenome | isolation source: seawater | place: Mediterranean Sea | collected 2009 | reverse complement strand
TTTAAATAAAATAGTATTACTTCTTCAATATTTTTATTACTTTCATTTAAGTCAGAAATAATATTACTCACTTTTACTGTTTCTTTAATAAGATTATTTTTTGGCCAGATTAAAGAAATAGTTTCTGCTAAATCGCCTACATAATCATATGATTGTTCAAACAGATATGGATCAATATTATTCCTAACAACATTTAAAACATTAGATTTTTTTATCTTTTTAAAGTTTATGTTTCCTGAAATAAAACCTAACGCATAACCTCTCTCTTTAACATTTTCAATTTGAAAATAATCAACTAATAGTTGTATTTTTTTTTTTACGGAATAAGTAAAAGTAAGTTCTTCTAATAGTTTAACAAGATAAATCATTATCTAATTCATTTCTAAAGACAGCGCTTTTGCATTAATATTATTTTTATTACACCAGTATACCAAACAGTCCTCTTGCCCGTGTGTTATTAAAACCTGTTCCGCTTCTGTTGCTATAATGGTATTTGTTAATTCTGTCCAATCAGCGTGATCAGAAACAATAATTGGTAACTCTACTAGCTTTTGTTTAGCTCTTTGTTTAACAATCATCCAACCTGATGCATAACCTATTTTTAAATCTTTAAATTTTCTGGACCATACATCTTTTAAAGCAGAAGGAGGAGCAATTATAATTTTACCCTTTAGTGTTTTAGAATTATCAGCAGTAACTTGAATTAATTTACCAAGTTTTATATTTTTATTTAAGTAATACTCACTAATTTTTTTAATAGATCCATGGATATATATTTCCTCCAAAAAACCTAAATCTCTTAATAAACTTATTATTCTTTGAGCCTTGCCTAATGAGTAAGCACCTATTAAATGATTTTGATCAGAATTATTTTTTAAAGACAATAATATTTTTTTTACTTCTTTTAATGGGTTAGGATGTTTAAAAACTGGTAAACCAAAAGTAGCCTCAGTAATAAGCGTGTTGGTTTTAACTAGTTCAAAACTTTGGGCGGTTTTGTCAGAAATAGTTTTATAATCGCCAGTAATAAGAACTTTATAGCCATTTTTTTCAAGTAAGACTTGAGAACTTCCTAAAATATGACCTGCAGGATAAAGACTTAAATATATTCCATCTATATAAATTCTTTCACCATAATTTATGATTTGAAAATTCTGTGCACAATTTTCACCGTATCTCAACTTCATTATATTTATGGTATCTTCTGTAGCTAAAACACTCTTATGGTTAGGTTTGGCGCGATCTGCATGAGCATGCGTAATTATAGCCTTGTCTACAGGGTAATGAGGGTCTATATAAGCATTTATAGTTGGTATATATAAATTACGGTCTACTAATAGCATATGATATTAAATAGCATAACTTATTCTAAAATCCAGTCACATAAAATAAATCAATGGTTTATTAAAAAAGGTTGGAAAATGTTTAACTATCAAATAAAAACTGCTCAAGAGGTTGCTAAAAATAAAGATATATTGGTTACATCTCCTACAGGATCTGGAAAGACTTTTGCAGGTATTCTTCCCACCATTATAAATTCTAATAACTTTCAAAAGGATACATTATATACTCTATATATATCACCTTTAAAGTCTCTTAGTTATGATATTGAAAGAAATATACTCAGTCCTATAAAAGAATTAAATCTGAACATAAGTATTGCAGTAAGAACGGGGGATACCAGTTCATATAAAAAAACCTTACAATTAAGTAAGCCCCCTAACATATTAGTTACAACACCAGAGTCTTTTGCGCTATTAATGTCGTATAAAAATGCAGATAATTACTTTAAAAATTTAAGATATTTGATTATAGATGAACTACATCATATAATTAATACTAAAAGAGGAGATTTATTAACTCTTAATTTAGCTAGATTAAATGAGATAGCACCCAAACATAATAAAATAGCATTATCTGCAACATTGATTGATTTAAATAAAGGCTTAAAATATTTTACTGCTAATAAAAAAAAAATAGCTATTCAAAATAATACTGATAAAAAATTTTTAATTTCAATAATTAAAACAAAAAAAAATATACCTTGGTCAGGTCATTTACCTACTTATGCTGTAAATGAAATTTATACAGAACTATTAAAAAATAAATCGACGATAATATTTGTTAATACTAGAGCTCAGGTTGAATATTTATTTCAATCATTATGGAAAGTAAATAAAAAAAAAATAAATATTGCAGTTCATCATGGAAGTTTAGAAAAAAAACTTAGAGTACAAGTTGAAAAAAAAATGTTCAACGGTCTTATATCATGTGTTGTAGCAACAAGTTCATTGGAGTTAGGCGTAGACTGGGGCGATGTAAGTCTTGTAATACAAGTTGGGGCTCCTAAAGGTGTATCACGAATGATTCAAAGAATAGGAAGGAGTAATCATAAAGCAAATAGCCCCTCAAAAGCTATTTTAGTACCGACAAATAAATTTGAGTATTTAGAATGTGAGGCTGCTATAAATGCTATAAAACAAAATGACATAGAAGACTTACGAAATAAAACAGGCAGCTTAGATGTATTAGCACAGCACATTCTAGGAGTTGCATGTAGTAAACCCTTTAAAGAAGAGGAATTATATAAAAACATTATCACGGCATACCCTTATAAAAGCCTTGATAAAAAAACTTATAAAAAAGTAATTGATTTTGTTAAAAACGGAGGTTACAGCTTAAAAAGTTACAAAGGCTTTTCTAAGATAAAAAAGAATCTCAAAGGAAAGTATGAAATATCAGATAAAAGCTTACAACACAAATATAGAATGAATATAGGAACTATTGTAGAATCTCAATTATTAAATGTTTATTTAAAGAATAAGAATCTTGGAAAAATTGAGGAATACTTTATTCAAAATTTAGTTAAAGGTGATACATTTTTATTTGCTGGTGAAGTCTTAGAATATATAGGTACTAATATAAAAGGAGTTTCAACAAAGAAAAGTACAAGTAATAACGCAAAAATTCCATCCTATGTAGGAGGAACTTTACCACTATCTACTAAGTTATCTAAAAGGGTAATTAATATATTAAATCGATATAAAGAATTGAACCTACCAAATCAAATAATCCTGTGGTTGTCTAAACAAGAAGACTATTCACTGATACCACCAGAGAATGGTTTGTTAATTGAGACTTTCACTAGAGTTTTTAAAAATTTTAAAAAAAATTATATCGTAGCTTATACATTTCAAGGTAGGGCAGCTAATCAAACCTTGGGAATAGTTATACTAAAAAAAATGCTAACTTTAGGCTTGGACCCTATAGCATTTGTAGCAACAGATTATGCATTAGTAATATGGTCATCAAAAGAATGTTTTGAAGTAAAGGCATTATTTAATAAAAAAGATTTTTTTAAAAACTTTAATAATTGGCTAAATAATACATCTTTAATTAGAAAACATTTTAAGAATGTCGCAATAATTTCTGGGCTTATTGATAAAAACTATCCAGGACATATTAAATCTCATAATCAAATTAGATTTAACTCTAATCTAATTTATGATGTTTTAAATAAGTATGAAAAAAATCATATATTACTAAATAGTACTAGGTTAGAAGCATTAAATGAATTAATTGATTATGATAAAATTAATACCTACCTTGCTAATATTGAAAATAAAATAATTCATAAAAAATTAAAAAAAGTTTCGCCATTATCTATTCCAATGTTACTAGAGTTTAATACTGAAAAATTAAGGGATAACCTTTTAATTAATAAACTAGAAGAAGAGGATAATCTATTAAAAGAAGCAAATTTAATTTAATGAAAATAATATTTAATAATAATAATTTTAAACTTAATTCTGATGGATCAATTTTCTGGCAAGAGGAATCTTGCTTAATTTTAGGCGATTTGCACTTAGAAAAAAGTACATCCTATATGAACCAAGGTAATTTTTTACCCCCGTATGATACAATAGAGACTTTGTCAAATTTATCTAATACTATACAAAATTTAAATGCTAGTAAATTAATACTTTTAGGAGATATTTTTCATGACAACAAAGCTTATAAAAGACTTAGAGGCAAAGAAAAAAAAATATTTGATGATATATGCAATTTCTTTGAAGTTATTTGGATTAAAGGTAATCATGACAATAATTTTATACCTAAAAATATTAAAACTTACAATAAATACAAAAAAAAAAACTTAACGTTTACACATATATCTGAAACAAGTAATGTTAGAGAGGTGAGTGGTCATTATCACCCTAAAGTTTCCTTTAAATATGTTGGGGTAAAAATAACAAAACCTTGTTTTATGATAGATAATAAAAGACTTATTCTACCAGCTTATGGTTCCTATACTGGTGGTTTAAATTTAAAATCTAGAATTCTTCAAAGCCTTTTTTCTAATCAACTAAAAGTTTATGCTACAGGTAATAAAAAAGTATTAGAAATTAAAAATAAAAATATTTTGTAAATCATTTAATTTTTTTCAAAAATTCATTTAACTCTTTTTGATAATCTTCCTGATGAAATTTGAGGTAGTTTTTATAAGTTACTAAGGTAGTATTATCTTCTACTTTATCAGTGAATAAATAACCATCTAAATGATCAATTTCATGTTGATAAACTATTGCTTCCAATCCATCAATTTTTTCATATATTTCTTTACCTTCATTATCAAAATAATTAAGACTAATTTTTTTATATCTTTTCACTTTACCCCTAATATCAGGAACACTAAGGCACCCTTCATAGGAATTGAAAGTACCAGATTCTTTATCAATTACTATTTTGGGATTTATAAGTATCTTTAATGGAATACTTTCTAAATGTTTATATCTATTATTATTCAAAACTTCAACTACACATATTCTAAAGGATTCATATATTTGATTTGCAGCAATACCTGCACCATTAGCATTTCTCATAGTAGCAATCATTTTTTTTATAATATTTTGAATTTTATCTGATTTTAGTTCATTTAAATCAACTTCATTAGTTTTTTTTCTTAATATTGGGTGACCAATTTTTGCTATATTAAAATTATCAAACATGTATATTATTTTATAGTAATTGTGTAATTTTTAAACATATTAAGCTTTGCTTATTAATTGAAAGGTTAAAGATGATTAAAAGAATTGATAAATTTGGCCTAAAAATAGAACAAAATCTTTTTGATTTTATTAACTCCGAGGTATTAGATAATTTAAACTTTGAAAAGGAAGATTTTTGGAAGAAATTTTCTAATTTTATATCTGAATTTGCTCCACAAAATAAAACCTTGTTAGAAAAAAGGCTAGAATTGAAAGAAAAATTAGATTCTTGGCATAAAAATAACAAAATGAAAGGTCATAATAAAAAAGAATACAAAATCTTCTTAGAAAGCATTGGATATTTAGTTCCTGAAGGTAATGACTTTTCTGTAGAAACTACAAATGTTGATAAGGAAATATCAGAAATTTGTGGTCCTCAATTAGTAGTTCCTATAACTAATGCCAGATATGCTTTAAATGCTGCTAATGCCAGATGGGGAAGTCTGTATGATGCTTTATACGGAACAGATTTAATGGGAACTTTACCAGAAAAAGGTAATTATAATGAAAAAAGAGGACAAGATGTTATTAATTATGCAAAAGAATATTTAGACAAAACATTCCCAATTAAAAATAATACGTGGAAAAACATTAATATTATTAGTGTTGAAGATGGTAAGTTAATTATGAAGGATAAAAAACAAACCTTCTGTGAATTAGAATATGACAATCAATTTTATGGCCACAAATTAAATGATAAAGTTTTGTCTGAATTAATATTAGAAAAAAATAATCTAAAAGTCAGAATTATTATTGATGAAAAAAATAATATTGGCAAATATGACCTAGCTAACATAGCTGATATCTTACTAGAGTCTGCAATTTCTACTATTATGGATTGTGAAGATAGCGTTGCAACAGTTGATTCAGAAGATAAAATATTAGCTTATAAAAACTGGTTAGGTTTAATGAAAGGTGATCTTAGAACAGAATTTACCAAAAATAACAGTATTTTAAATAGAGAACTTAATAAAGATATCTCATTTTTTAATAGAAAAAATCAAGAAGAAAAATTAAAAGGTAGATCTTTAATGCTCATACGAAATGTAGGTCATTTAATGACTAATTCTGCTATTCTCTATGATATTGATAAAGAAATTCCTGAGGGATTAATGGACGCAATGCTTACTACCTTAATTGCTATTTTTGATATTAACAAGAAAACCTCTCCTATGAACTCAGAACATAATTCAATATATGTTGTAAAACCTAAAATGCACGGGCCTGACGAAGTTAAATTTACGGATCAAATATTTAATAAAGTTGAAGGAATATTGGGCTTACCTCAGTTTACAGTTAAAATTGGTATTATGGATGAAGAAAGAAGAACAAGTGTAAACTTAAAGGAGTGCATAAGATCTGCAAAAAACAGAGTTGCTTTTATAAATACTGGATTTTTAGATCGAACCGGTGATGAGATACATACTTCCACTGAAGCAGGTCCGTTTTTAAAGAAAGGAGACATGAAAACTACAAAATGGATACAATCTTATGAAAAAAGAAATGTAGAAATTGGTTTGCAATGTGGATTAAGAGGTAAAGCTCAAATAGGTAAAGGAATGTGGGCAATGCCAGATTTGATGAGAGATATGTATGAAAAAAAAATAGAACATCCTCAATCAGGTGCCAATTGTGCTTGGGTGCCAAGCCCTTCAGCTGCTACTATTCATGCCATGCATTACCATTCCACTGATGTTAAAGATATTCAGAAAGAAATTCTTAATAAGAATAGCACTGGTTCATTGGATGATTTATTAGATATTCCTACTGCAAATGAAACAAACTGGAATAAAGAAGAAATACTCTTAGAGGTTGAAAATAACGCTCAAAGTATTCTTGGGTATGTTGTTAGATGGATTGACCAGGGAGTAGGCTGTTCTAAAGTCCCAGATATTAATGATATTGGTCTTATGGAAGATAGGGCAACTTGTAGAATTTCTTCTCAAATATTAGCTAACTGGTTAAAGCATGAGATTATTTCAGAGAAAGAAATCATTGATATAATGAAAAAAATGGCAATAAAAGTTGACCTTCAGAATGCTAAAGACAAAAACTATAAAAAAATGGCGGGTACTTATGATTCTTTGTCTTTTGAAGCGGCGTGTAGATTAGTTTTAGAAGGTTCAATACAACCATCTGGTTACACTGAACCTATACTTCATGAAATGCGTTTGCGTGAGAAAGAATTATAGGTTTCTATTATAGAAGTAATAGCTTTTTTTTTATAATAGTTATCACTATATTGGAAATAAGAAAGGAATTTATATGAAATATATTATTATTAGTATTTTAACATTTATGCTAAGTAATTTTACTTTTTCCAAGGAATTAATTATAGATATGTTAAATAAAAGAGATGATGGTGAGAAAATGGTTTATAGCCAAGATATCGCCAAAATTGCTGTTGGGGATTCTATTAAATGGTTACCTACAAACAAAGGTCATAATGTTGAATTTGTTGGAGGACCAGAAGGCTATAGTTTGCCAAAAAAATCTGGATTAAATAAAGAAGTTTCTATAACATTTGATAAACCAGGAGTTTATCTTTATGTTTGTACCCCTCATAAAGTGATGGGTATGATTGCGTTAGTTGTAGTTGGAGATGACATATCTAACAAAGATGCAATTTCTAAATTAAAAATGATGGGTAGAGGTAAAAAGAAACTTAAAGCCTTAATCGATCAAATATAATTATATATTTAGTTTTAGTAGTTTTTATGCCAGTATTTATTACTGGCATGATCTCTTTTAAACAATAAATCTTAATTAAAATAATATGTAAAATTTAGTTAACTAATTTAATTATGTAATATTCTTAATTAAGTATTTCCACTTAATGGTATAGATACTTCAGCTTTTTTAGCATCACTAAATGCCTTTTTTAAAGTGTCATTTACTATATTTTCTATTTTTTCTAAATCATAATCTATTATTTTGCATCTTATAACTAAAGCCATACACATAGCTTGAATTATATCTCCATTTGATGGATTAGCTATGTCGATTTCAGAACTGATTTTAGATAGAATAATATTAACTGTCTCATTAATAAATAATGGAGATTCTGTATTAATATCTAGGTGAAATTTAAATTCTATTTCTTTTTTAGATGTAGTTGTTACTTTATAAGGAAGAAACATTCTAGTTTTATTATCACTCATATTAATTATATAGTTAAAAAAAAAACAATAGTAAAATATTTATTACTAATATATGTTTTTTTATATGTGTTATGAAAAGAATGCTTTAAATGTAATTGGTACAGAACTTATTCCTTGCTCTACTAACCCTCTAACAGGTTATTATAGAGATGGTTATTGTAAAACCTTCAACAATGATGTAGGAGAACACATTATTTGTTCCCAAGTTACTGATGAATTTCTCGCTTTTTCTAAAAGTAAAGGAAATGATCTTAGCAGTGCTGTCCCAGAATACAATTTTAAAGGGCTTAGGCAAGGCGATAGATGGTGTTTATGTGCTGATAGATGGATTGAAGCACTAAATAATAATATGGCTCCTAAAATAATATTAGAAGCTACGAACATCAAAATGTTGGAAAAAGTTGATTTTTCTACTCTAAAAAAGTTTGGTATTGAATATATGAATTTAAATTAAATGAATTATAAAATTTTAAAAGTTTCTCTATTTATTCTTTCTTTAAATTGGAATAATTTTGTTTTAACAGATGATTTTCAAAATTGGTTAAAAAAAATAAAATTAGAAGCATCTACTCTTGGTATTACAGATGAGACTATTATAAAGTCTTTTTCAACAGTTAAGATCCCAAATAAAAAAGTTTTAAAGCTTTATAACAACCAACCAGAATTCAAGATATCTTTTAATAAGTATTATTCTAGAAATATAAATAATAAAAGAATACAAAATGGCAAAAAACTATTATCAGAACATAAAAAAATATTGAATGAGGTTTATAAAGTATATTCTATTCCTCAAGAAATTATTATAGCTATATGGGGAATTGAAACTAATTATGGAAAATATATTGGCAATTTTAATACTATAGAAGCTCTTACAACATTGGCCTATGCTAGTAAAAGAAAAGGTTTTTTTAAAAAAGAGTTATTCAATTCTCTTTTAATAATAGAAAAAGGCTATATCAAAAACGATAAAACTTTAATAGGATCGTGGGCAGGAGCTATGGGACAAAGTCAATTTATGCCATCAAGTTATATAAATTATGCTGTTGATTTCAACAAAGACAGTAAAATTGATTTATGGAATACTTATCAAGATATTTTTGCTTCAATTGCAAATTACCTTAAGATGCATGGTTGGAATAAAAATCGTAAATGGAGTATGGAAATATTTATAAATAGTAATTTTAAAAATAAAGTTTCATCTAATTCTAATTACACAATTTCAGATCTAGCTAAATTTGTTAAGAATAAAGAAACATTAGGAGAATTTGATGTAAATAAAAAAGTAAAACTTAAAATTGTTAATAAAGATAATACTGAACGTTATTTTATAATATTTGAAAATTTTGATATAATAAAAAAATATAATAACTCTGATTTCTATGCTTTAGTTATAGGAGACTTAGCTAATCAAATTAGAAACTAAAATATGATAAGTATTAAAAGTATTATTAAAACTTTACTTATTTTATCAACTATATTTAATATATCATGTACTAATACTAGACTAGTATTAGAAGGTACTAAAAAAATTATTCAAAAAAAGCAGAAAGACACAAATGAAGAAAGTCAAAAATCAGAAAATAGCTCTATTACATTAGGTCATTATAAAGTTGGAAATCCCTATGTAATAGGTGGTATAAAATACACACCAAAACTGGTGTCAGTTTATGATGAAACTGGCATTGCCTCTTGGTATGGACCTAAGTTTCACCTTAAAAAAACTGCTAATGGTGAAATTTTTGATCAAGACATGGTGTCAGCTGCTCATAAAACATTGCCATTACCTAGTATAGTCAAAGTTACCAGCAATAGTAATAATAGAATAATATATTTAAGAGTTAATGATAGAGGACCTTTTGTTAATGATAGGATAATAGATTTTTCTAAAATGGCAGCTATTAAATTTAACTTTTTTAGAAAAGGGACCAGTAAAGTAAGAGTTCAATTAATTGATAGTGGCCCACATTTATTAGAAAAAAAATACTTAAACCATAGTTTTTTAACTAATTATGCAAAGAGTCTTGAAATAAATAAAAATATAGATTCCATGAAAACAAATAAATTTTTATTACAATTAGGTGTTTTTAAAGATAAAACGAATGCATTAAATTTATTGAACTTTCTAAAATCTAAAATTAGTGATAATTTATATATAGAAAATCATAATAAGGAAAATAATGATTTAATTTATAAAGTTTTTGTTGGGCCATTTTATAAAGAAGAAAATGCTAAAACTACTGCAAATAAACTTCTTAAACTAGGCTTTAAAAGCATTTTTAAAAAAGAATGAGGTTTAAATATGAGTTTTTCTCTCAAGTTAATAATAGTATTTTTTACATTAACTAATTTGTTGTATGCAACACCAATAACTACTTCAGCTAAGTATGCAATTGTTATGGATTATGATACTAAAAATATTCTTTATAACAAAGCAGCTGAATCTAGGATTTATCCTGCTTCTATGAGCAAATTAATGACCTTATACATTTTATTTGAAGAAATAACTCAAGGTAAAATAAACTTAGATACTCAATTTTATGTTAGCAAAAAAGCTTGGAAAAAAGGGGGATCTAAAATGTTTGTAGAAGTTGGTACTAAAGTTAAAGTAGAAGACTTATTAAAGGGGATAATAGTTCAGTCTGGTAATGATGCTTGCATAGTTGTAGCTGAGGGTATATCAGGAAGTGAAGAAGCATTTGCTGAACTTATGAACTTAAAAGCTAAAGAAATAGGTTTAATAAATAGTAACTTTATGAATGCTACAGGCTGGCCTGATGATAACCATTATATGACACCTTATGATTTAGCTTTGTTGTCCAGTCTAATAATTGATGAATTTCCTTCTTTTTTTAGTTTATTTAAGGAAACTGAGTATGTATATAATAACATTAAACAAGGAAATAGAAATCCATTACTATACTCTTATAAATTTTCAGATGGCATAAAAACAGGTTACACTGAAGACTCTGGTTTTTCTTTAACTGCCTCAGCTGTTAAATCAGATAGAAGGCTAATAGCCGTACTTAGCGGTATGGAAACTATTAAAGAAAGAAAAGAAGAAACTATTAAATTGTTAGAGTGGGCATTCAGAGAGTATATAAATGTAGATTTATTTAAAAGTTTTGAAACTATTATAGAGGCTGATGTATGGCTTGGGAAAAAAGCCATAGTTGAATTGGTAACTAAAGAAGATGTTTATTTTACCTTACTGAAAAAAAATACTAAAAAATATAACGCAAAAGTTATATATGAAAACCCTATAGCGGCTCCAATTAATGACAATACTAAATATGGCACATTGTTAGTTACTAATACTATTAACGGAGATATAGAGTTTCCACTGTACGCAAAAGAAAAGATTAGAAAAGCTGGAGTATTTAAAAAAATATCATCAGCTTTTAGTTTCTTTATTTTTGGCGGATATGCAAATTAAAAGTAAAGGCACTTTTATATCCTTTGAAGGTATAGATGGCTCTGGTAAATCAACTCAAATTAAAAAAGTTAGAGAACTACTAAGAAATTATAATAAAAATATAATATTCACTAGAGAACCTGGTGGAACTAAAGAAAGTGAATTAATTAGAAATTTAATTTTAAAGCCAAATATAGATATAAATTTTGAAGACAAAACCGAGATATTATTGCTACTTGCAGCAAGATATGAGCATTTTAAAAAACTAATTCAACCTGAAATACTTAAGGGTAGTGTGATTGTTTGTGATAGGTTTATTGACTCTACACTAGCTTATCAATGCAGTAATAAAGCATTAAAGGATTTTTACTTATATGTTTCTAAAGAGTTAATATATGATTTTCAGCCAGACTTAACCATACTTTTAGATATTTCGCCATCTGATGCCATAAAAAGAATTAATAACAGAAAGGTTAAAAATCGTTACGACAGCAAGGATCTTAAATATTTTCAAAAAGTAAGAAAAAACTACCTTGAACTTGCAAAAAAAAATAAAAAAATTATAAAACTTAGTGCTTCTAAGAACGAGAATATATTAGCAGAAGAAATTAAAGAAGTAATTTTAAAGTCAATAAGTCAATGATTATAGAAATATCTAATATAACCAATCAAATACATGGACATAAAAGTTCAATTAACAATTTATTAAAAAGTATAAATAATAGTTTTAATACCAGCAATACTTGGATGATTGAGGGAGCCAAGGGAATAGGAAAATCAACTTTATTAAAATTAATAGCGACAAATATTTTAAAAATAAAATTTGATATAAATGATCAAAGTTTTATACACCCAGATTTAATAGTTTTAGAAAAAGATAATAAAAAAAAAAATATTACTGTAGAAGAAATAAGAAATCTAAAAAAACTATTTTTTAAAACTTCATTTGCTGGAGGGTACCGTGTAGGTTTAATAGATAGTATAAGTGATTTTAACAATTTTGGGCATAACGCAATTTTAAAAATAATTGAAGAACCTCCTAAGGATAGTTTTATCTTTATAATCAATCATCAGACTATAAATATTCCTGCTACTATAAAATCTAGATGCAAAATTATAAAATTTAATAAGCTTACCACTGATGAGGTGTATAATATTTTGAAAAATAGAAATATATCAAATAATAATGATGAGTTAAAATTTTACTCTGAAGTTTCAAATGGCAGTGTAGGGGACGCTATCTACTTTTATAATAACGATGCTTTAAATTTCTATAAAAAGATTTTAATTTTCTTTAGAAACTTAAAGGATGTTAATCAATATGATATCCTCAATTTTATAAGTTTAATTACTAATAATAAAAATCAATTATTTTTAATATTTCATAAATTATTAAATACTTTTATAGATAAAATAATTAAGTACAAAACTATAGAATATAAAAGTTTTATAATTAAAGAAGAGGAAGAAGGGATAAAATATTTAGAAAGCTTATATGAAATAGAAAAAATTTTTTATATTAAAGATATGATAAATAATAATTTCTCAATTTTTTCTAGTTTAAATACAGATTTACATTCTACTATATATTCTTTATTAATAACTATGAGAGAAAACTTTAATAGTAAAGACTAATGAAAAATAAAACGTTTTATATTACTACACCAATTTATTATGTTAATGATGTACCTCATTTAGGACATTCATATACAAGCCTAATATCGGATACAATAGCTAGATATAAAAAACTATCTAATTTTGATGTTTTTTTTGCTACAGGGACTGATGAACATGGCCAAAAAGTAGAAAACTCTTCAAAAGAGAAAAAAATAGAAACTTTGGAGTTTACTAATAAAGTTTCTGAAAGGTTTAAAGAACTTACAAATAAACTTAAATTAACAAATAATGATTTCATTAGAACTACTGAAGCAAGACATAAAAAAACAGTAAGAACTGTCTGGGAAAATCTTTTTGATAAAGGTGAAATATATTTGGGTAACTATGAGGGTTGGTATTCCATTAGAGATGAATGTTTCATTAACGAAAGTGAAATTAATATTGACAAAAATAATAATAGAATAGGACCATCTAAAGATATCCTAAAAAAGGTAAAAGAACCTAGTTATTTTTTTAAGTTATCTAAATGGCAAAAGCCATTATTAATGTTTTATGAAGAAAATAAACAGTTTGTACAGCCTTCTTCAAGATATAAAGAAGTTAAAAAGTTTGTGGAAAGTGGCTTAGAGGATCTTTCTATATCTAGAACTACTTTCAAATGGGGTATAAATGTGCCTAATGACCCTAAACATGTTGTTTATGTTTGGTTAGATGCACTATTTAATTATATTAGTATTTTAGATAGTGAAGAAAAAAAAAAAGAAGTACTGGCCTGCAGATTTACATTTGGTAGGGAAAGATATTTTAAGGTTTCATGCAATATTTTGGCCCGCATTTTTATTAGCTGCAGGATTTGAAAATCCAAAACAAATTTATGCTCATGGATGGTGGACGATATCTGGGGAAAAAATGTCAAAATCCTTAGGAAATGTTATAGACCCAAACTATTTAATAGATACATATGGGTTAGATCAAGTGCGGTATTTTCTTTTAAAAGAAATACCCTTTGGAGAAGATGGAAACTTTTCAGAAGATTTATTAATAAATAGAATTAATAGTGAATTATCTAATGACTATGGCAATTTAGTACAAAGAGTACTTTCCATGTTACAAAAATATAAAGATGGTAAAATACCATCAATGACTTATCCTGATAAAAATGATTCGCTTCTAATAGACATGCCCAACTTCATTTTTGAGAAAATACAAGTAAATATGGAAAACTATCAATTTAATTTAGTGTTAGAAGACATATGGAAAATTATAAGAACCTGTAATGGCTATGTAGATAAAAGTCAGCCATGGACATTATTTAGAGATAAAGATTTTATAAAGTTAGATAATGTTTTATACATATTAATCAATTCTATATACAAAATCGCAATACTTTTACAACCGTTCTTACCAGAATCTTCAAAAAAAATATTTACACTATTAAAACAAAAAAGTGAAATAAAGTTTTTTGAATTGAGTAAAAATATAAAGGAAGGAATTATTTTGGATAAACCTCATGCAATATTTCCAAGATTTACAAAGGCGCAATAATGATAATAGATAGCCACTGTCATTTAAATATGAAAGATTTTAAAAATGATTTAGATGTTGTTGTTGATAATGCAAAATCTAATAATATCAATGGGATGCTAACAATTTCTACAATGCTAGATGACTTTAAAATGGTAAAAAATATATCTAATAAATATCAAAATATTTGGTACAGCTTAGGTATTCATCCTCATAATGTAGATGAAAAATATAAGGATGTTTGCAAAGAGGTTTTGAAATACCAAAATGATAAAAAATTTATTGCTATTGGTGAAACTGGTCTTGATTACTACTATGAAAACTCTGATAAGGAATTACAAAAAAGTTCTTTTATTAATCATATTAATATAGCAAGAGAAACTAAGCTTCCTATAATAATTCATACAAGAGATGCTGATTTGGACACCATAAAAATATTAAAAAAAGAGTACAGTAAAGGTAATTTCTCTGGATTAATACATTGTTTTACTGCAACCCAAGAGTTAGCGGAAGAAGTTTTATCTCTGGGATTCTATATTTCTATATCAGGTATAGTAACTTTTAAAAATGCAGAAAATTTAAGAAATATAGTAAAAAATATTCCACTAAACAGGCTATTAATAGAAACAGATGCTCCATATTTAGCTCCAGTTCCTATGAGAGGAAAAAGGAATGAACCAGCTTTTGTTTATCATACTGCTAACTTTTTAGCAGAATTGTTGAATATTAAACCGCTTGAATTATATGATATAACTACTAAGAATTTTTTAAATTTATTTACAAAGGCCGTTATTATAAAATGAAAATTACTGTTTTAGGTTCTGGTTCATCGGGAGGAGTTCCTCTTATTGGTAATTATTGGGGCGAATGCGATCCTAAAAATAAAAAAAATATTAGAACTAGGGTATCAATTATAATTTATTTAGATAATGGTAAAAATATACTAATTGATACATCACCAGATTTACGAGTACAAGCTTTAGATAACAGGATTAAAAATATTGATGCTGTATTATGGACACACGCACATGCAGATCATGCTAATGGTATAGACGATTTAAGACAATTTCTTTGGACTAAAAAAGAAAAGCTACCTGTATATGGTTCTAAAGATACAATAAATTCACTAAAAACAAGATTTGATTATGTTTTTAGCACTAATAATAGTTACTTTAATCCGCCATTAGACGTAAATATTTTAGATGAAGGTAAATTTAATGTTTGTGATACAGAAGCCTTTGCTTTTAATCAACATCATGGCAAAGAATTCACTTTTGGTTATAAGATTGGTAATTTTGCATATTCAACCGATGTTAAAGAGTTTCCTAAAGAGTCTGAGCAATATTTATATGATTTAGATCTGTGGGTTGTAGACTGTGTAAGATTTGAGCCTCATTATAGTCATTCACATTTTGAACAGACTATATCTTGGATAAAAAAATATAAACCTAAAAAAGCAATCTTAACACATTTGGGAGCCTGGTTAGATTATGATGAGTTATATAAGCTATGTCCTGTTAATGTAGAGCCTGCGTTTGATGGACTAAATATAAATTTAACATAATATATGTTATGCGAACTAATAATAATTTAATAGAAGACATAATAGGTATTCTTACTAATAATCATTTTACAAAAAACAAAGACACTGTAAATAAAACTGCCCTTCTAGATTATATAAATAAAGAGTTTTTAAATCTT
>MDTB01009338.1_pt1 | contig 16468 bp, 16 predicted proteins | sample 811161 | NCBI WGS metagenome assembly MDTB01 (sample SAMN05326650, study PRJNA326480) | marine metagenome | isolation source: seawater | place: Mediterranean Sea | collected 2009 | reverse complement strand
GAATACTAAAGCTGAAATCTTGCAAGCTGTTCAAGATTATCATAATGGTACTTTTGTAAAATAAATAATGAAATCAATAAAGATAGAAAAGTTTGGTGGACCAGAAGTTCTCGAGATTCAAGATATAGAAATTGGGAGACCTGGACCTAAAGAAGTTCTAATAAAAAATTTATCTATCGGTTTAAATTTTATTGATATTTATCATAGAACAGGTCTTTACCCAATACCACTTCCTAGTGGAATTGGTCTTGAAGCTTGTGGAGTAATAGAAGAAGTTGGTTCTAAGGTAAATTTATTCAAAATTGGTGATAGGGTTACTCATGCATCCATGCCAATCGGAGCTTATTCAGAAAAACAAATAATGCCTGAGGAAAAATTAGTTCCAGTCCCAGATGGAATTTCAGACGAAGTTGCATCATGTATTACTTTAAAAGGAATTACCGCAGAATATTTATTACATAGGACTTATCCCTTAAAAAAAGGTGATAAAGTCTTGTACCATGCTGCTGCAGGTGCTTTAGGTCAAATTTTGTGTCCATGGGCTAATGCTTTGGGTGCTGAAGTTATTGGAACTGTAGGATCGAAAGCCAAAGAGGAAATAGCAAAAAAAAATGGCTGTAATCATGTAATCAATTACTCAGAAAAAGATTTTGTTAAAGAAGTAGAAAAAATCGTTGGAAAGAATGGGATTGATGTTGTCTATGATGGTGTGGGTATCAAAACATTCAAAGGATCGATTGAGACGTTAAAAGTTCGAGGAATGATGGTAGCATTTGGGAATGCATCAGTTTACGTAGATACTCTTGATATCAAAAATGATATAAATGCAAAAGGTTTATTTTTTACAAGACCATCTATTGCACATTATACTGTCAAAAGAGAGGAGCTTATTGAGTCTGCACAAAAAGTTTTTGATGCAATCTTATCTAAAAAATTTAAAGTGGAAATATCTAAAAAATACTCTCTTAAGAACGTCTCTCAAGCTCACAAGGATCTAGAGTCAAGATTATTAACAGGACCCGCAGTAATAATTCCCTAATTTAAATCTACATCCATGTCTGACATATGTAATTTAAGAGCATTTGTTGATATATGTATTTCTCTAATAAAAAATAAAATAGAAATAATCATGGATAAGCAGCATGACCCAAAAATTAATCTAGCTATAAACAAATTTTCAAAATAAAGGGCAAAAACAGTTAACATATTAAAAAGAAAGCCAAAAGATGCAAACATAATAGTCCACCTAAGAAGTGTAATTCTTCCACTTAAATTAATAAATTGTTTTTTCCATTCGGGAGGAATATGTTTTTCGTAAACATGTTCATCATGTAGCTGCCTAACTAAAATACTCAAAGAGTGAAATCTATTACTATAAACGCCCATCATTAGAGGAATAGCTGGGAACATTAGTGCAGTTACAGTGTAATCAATATTCATACGAATCAGTTTGATTATCAATCTTGTAATTGTTATTTACAAGTAATTTATGAACAAAATTAATCTTTTTGTTGAGTTAATTAGACTTAAAAAACCTATTGGTTTTATGTTACTTTTTTGGCCATGTGCATGGGGACTTACCTTAGCCTATGAATTTGATAAAAGTTATCATCTTTATTTTTTTTATCTAGTGTTATTTTTTCTTGGATCAGTACTAATGAGATCGGCAGGATGTATTGTTAATGATATTTTGGATAAAGAATATGATAAAAATGTTTTTAGAACAAAAGATCGTCCAATAGCGTCTGATAAAATTTCAACTAGACTTGGTTTATTATATGCATTTTATTTGTGTCTGATAGCTTTAATAGTTTTATTAAATTTTAATTATTTAACTATTATATTAGCATTGTCTTCCATGCCTTTAGCGTTTACTTACCCTTTGATGAAAAGATTTACCTATTGGCCTCAATTATTTTTAGGTATTACTTTCAATTATGGATTAATACTAGGATGGACTGCAATAAAAAACCAAATAGATATAGTGCCAATTATACTCTATATCGGGGCCATATTTTGGACACTGGGGTATGACACTATTTATGGGTATCAAGATATTAAAGATGATGAAATAATAGGACTTAAATCAACTTCAATTAAATTTAAAAAAAATCCATATAATTTTTTAACATTATGTTATTCAATTTTTATTTTAAATCTTCTAATAACTGGTCTTATTATGGGGTTTAATTATACTTTTTACGTAGTATTTATTTTAATTTTTTTACATATGTTTTTCTTTCAACTGAAAAAGCTCGACATAAAAAGTAGCGAAAGGTGTTTAGCTACATTTAAATCAAATAATTTATTAGGTCTATTAGTTTTAATAAGTTTAATTATTGGTAAGGTTTAATTTATGAGCGATATCCAAATTTTAAAAAGACTTTATAAAGATTATACTCAAAAATACGTAAAAAAAATTTTGATATCTATTTTTTTCACTTTGCTATTAGCAGGTAGTACTTCCTCTGTTGCATATCTGTTAGACCCTGCAATTAAAGAATTATTTATTGAAAAGAAAAAACATTTATTATTAATTATACCAAGTTTAATTATATTAGCTTTTGTAATCAAAGGTGCATCTTTGTATATCGCAAAGGTAATAATGATAGGTGTATCAGTTGATGTTACTCGTGATATTCAGGTCGATATGTTTTCTTCGTTAATAAATGCTGATACTAAGTTAATAGATAAAAAACATTCTGGTGAATTTATAAGCAACTTATCAAACGATGTTGGGATGATTACCAATCTTGTTAGTACAGTAATTTTGAATTTATTTAAAGATAGTCTCACTTTGATTGGTTTATTATCAGTAATGTTTTATCAAAATTGGAAATTATCATTATTTGCAATAATTATGATACCTGTTGCTTCCTTAGCGGCTAAAACGCTTGGTAAAAGAATTGGAAAAGTAACAACTCAACAAATGAGTCGGGCTGGAGTTCTAAATTCTTATTTAATGGAAATATTCAAAAATCATAAAATTGCTAAAATTTTTCAAAGAGAAAGATATGAACAAGAAAGAGCTAATAAATATATCGAAAATGTAAAAGAATCATCTCGGAAAATTAATGTTGTTTTTGTAAGGGCCTCGCCAATCATGGAAATACTGACTGGGATAATGATAGCTTTCTTAATATACCTATCAGCAATATTGATTTCAAAAAATGAGCTTGAAGTAAGTAACTTTTTTTCTTTTTTAGCGGCAATGATGTTGGCATATCAGCCAGTAAGATCACTAGCAACTTTAAATATAGCTATTCAACAAGGTTTATCTGGAGCAAAAAGAGTTCTTCCAGTAATAGATAAAATTCCCGAAATACGAGATAACGATAACTCTAAAGAATTAGAAGTGGAAAACGGAAAAATTGATTTTGAAAATGTTAAATTTGGATATTCAAAAAATGAAAATCAAATTCTAGACTCAATTAAGATAAATATACCCGGCAAAAAAATGACTGCACTAGTAGGACATAGTGGGGCTGGAAAATCTACTATTTTAAATCTTATTCCACGATTTTATAACGTTGACTCAGGTGATATCAAAATTGATGATCAATCAATTTATCGCTCAACAATCTTTTCTTTACGAAAAAATATATCTCTAGTAAGTCAAGATACAACTTTGTTTGATGACACTATATTTAATAATATTGCCTATGCAAATTTGGATGCCTCAAAAAATGACATTCAAGAGGCAGCTAAAAATTCTTTTGCAGAAGAATTTATTGAAAAACTTCCTCAAAAATATGAAACTTTAATCGGTGAAAATGGTATTAGACTCTCAGGAGGTGAAAAACAAAGATTATCAATTGCAAGGGCAATATTGAAAAAAAGCCCAATTATATTATTAGATGAGGCAACGTCTTCATTAGATGCGGAAACAGAAAATAAAATTCAAAAGGCTATTGGTTTTTTAACTAAAGGTAGAACAACAATCGTTATTGCTCACAGACTTTCAACAATTTTGAATGCAGATAAAATATATGTTATTGATAATGGGAAGGTAATTGGTGAGGGAAAGCATGATGAATTGTTAATTTCATCAAAAATTTATAAAAACTTTTACGAAAAGCAGATTAGAAAATCTTAATGTTAATTATTTATAGATTATTAATAAATATAACATTAATCTTATCTCCTATTATTTTGTTTTTACGATTAATTAAAAAGAAAGAGGATCTAAATAGATGCAAAGAAAAACTTTGTTTTTTTTCAAAAAAAAGGAAAAGAGGTAAGCTTATTTGGTTCCACGGGGCTAGTGTCGGTGAAATACAAAGTGTTGTGCCTTTAATCGAAAAGTTAGAAAAAAAAAAGGAAATAGGTCAGATTCTTATAACCTCAAATACCCTAAGTTCATCAAAAATTATAAATCAATTTAAATTTAAAAAAGTAACTCATCAATTTTTTCCAATTGATGTAAATTTTTTATCAAAAAAATTTTTACATTATTGGAATCCCTCTATTGCATTTTTTATAGACTCAGAAATATGGCCTAATATGATATTAAATTTAAAAAATCAAAAAATTCCAATTGTTCTTATTAATGGAAGGATAACTAAAAAATCATTCAGTAAATGGACAAATTTTCCTAATTTCTCGAATTCTTTATTTAAAAATTTTGATTTATGTCTTACATCAAATAATGAATCAAAATATTATCTAAAAAGACTTGGCGCAAAAAAAATAAAATATATCGGCAATTTAAAATATGCTCAATCAGAATATAAGCTTGGTAATTTAAAAAAATCTATCCTAAATTTTATGAAATTAAAGAAAACTTGGTGCGCTTCTAGCACTCATCCTGGTGAAGAAAAATTTTGTGGTTTAATTCATAAAAAACTGAAAGAAAAACATAAAAATTTGTTAACAATTATTATTCCTCGCCACATCAATAGAATAGATTCTATACTTAAAGATCTTAAAAATTTAAATCTTAAAATTCATTTAGACGAACCATTATCATCAATCAATCCAAAAACAGATGTTTATCTGGTAAATTCTTATGGTAAAACAAAATTATTTTATAGTAATTGTCAAAATGTATTTCTTGGCGGATCGATAATAAATCATGGTGGACAAAACCCCCTGGAGGCAGCTAGATTTGGATGCAACATTTTACATGGTAAAAATGTTTCAAATTTTAAAGAAATTTACAATTTTCTTAATAGAAATAAGATATCTCAACTTGTAAAATCTAATATTGAATTCGAAAAAAAGCTAAATAATCTTCTTTTAAAAAAGATAAATACATCAAGAAAGAAAAGAAATAAAATTAATTTTATTGGAGAAAAAATTTTGGAAAATACTGAGAAAGAAATTAATTTTTACTTAAAAAATGCGATTTAAAAAACCATTATTTTGGGATAATCAAAGAATATCTATTTGGTCAATTTTTCTTTTCCCAATTTCAATTATTTATTTATTTTTAATTTGGATTGCTAAAATAAACAAATATTTAAAATTTTATAAAAAACCAAATATACCTATAATATGTGTGGGTAATATTTATCTTGGTGGAACAGGTAAAACTCCTCTAGCAATTGAAATTTTTAAAATTTGTAAATCGTTTGGTAAAAATCCAGCTTTTATAAAAAAATATTATAATTATTTATCTGATGAAATTAAAATGTTACAAGCTTCAGGGAAAACTTATACAAACTATAAGAGACAAACTAGCATATCATTGTCTATATCTAATAATCATGACTTAGCGATATTAGATGATGGATTTCAAGATTTAACAATTAAACCAGATTTTTCCGTTATATGCTTCAATTCTAAACAAATGATAGGTAACGGCCTTTTAATTCCATCTGGCCCTTTGAGAGAAAGATTAAGTGCTATCAAAAGAGCTGATTGTGTGATCATAAATGGAAATAAAAATCTAGAGTTTGAAAATAAACTTTTCCAAATATTAGGAAATAAAAAATCATTAGATATATTCTATTCAAAGTACAAAATTATTAATATAAATACATTTCGAAATAAAAAATTAACTGCTTTTGCTGGAATAGGAAATCCATCAAATTTTTTTGATTTATTAAAAGAAAATAATTTAAATGTAGAAAGAACATTTTCATTTCCTGATCACCATGAATATTCTGAAAATGATTTCAAAAAAATTACTGATGACAATCCTAACAAAATTGTCACAACTGAAAAAGATTATTTAAGAATGACAGACTTACAAAAACAAAGATGTGAATTTGTTAAAGTTAGTTTAGAAATTGAAAATAAAGATAAATTTAAAGAAATTTTAAAAAATTATTTATGAAAATTATTAAATATTTTTTTGAATTTATTTTAATATTTACATTTTTCATTATTTTTAAAATTATTGGTTATAAGAAAGCATCAAATTTAGGTGAAAAAATAGGTAAAAAATTTGGACCTATATTTAGGTCTAATCAAAAAATAGAGGAAAACCTAAGAATTTCTAATATCGGCAGTTCTGAAATAAATAGAAAAAATATCATTAGAAATATGTGGGGAAATTATGGAAGAATTTTTGCTGAGTATATGTTTATTAAAAAGTTTAAGGAAAATCATCTTTCCAATAATATTCAAATTGTTGGACAAGAAATTTTAGAAAAAATTAAGAATGACAAAGAACCTGTAATCTTTATCTCTGGTCATTTTAATAATTTTGAATTAATGGCTATGCATATAGAAAAATCTGGTATTGATTTAGCTACAATTTATAGACCCTTAAATAATAAATTTTTGAACCCCATTATGGAAAAGATTAGAAAAAATTATATTTGTAAAAAACAAGTTAAAAAAGGATTATCTGGAACAAAAGAGATATTAAAATATTTTAAATCTGGTTACTCTATTGCATTAATGATTGATCAAAGAGTCTCTGAAGGGATAAGATGTGATTTTTTTAATAAACAAGCTTTTACTACAACTATACCAGCCCAATTTGTTAAAAAGTTTAATTGTAGAATAATTCCAATTTATATTGAGAGAGTTAAAGACTATTACTTTAAATTGGAAGTTCTAAACCCAATTAAATTTGATAAAACGCAGAATATTGAGAGTATAACTATTCAATTAAACAAAATTCTCGAAGAAATGATTAAAAAGAATCCTGAACAATGGATATGGTCTCATAATAGGTGGAAGTAATTAGTTATTTTCTTCTCTTTTTTTAGAAGCCTCTATGTAAGAATAATAGGGTTCTTGTAATTCTACATTCCAATAATTTAGTTCAGATAAAGAAATTTTTTTACCTGATATTGCACAAATTACATGATCACCCTCTTCTAGAATTTGAAAATTATTTGGTAAATATTTTATTTTAGCTAATTTTTTTAACATTTATAGTTTATATATTATTATATGAAAGTTGGAATAATAGGAAGTGGAGGAAGAGAGCATGCTCTTTGTTATGCTGTCAAAAAGTCAAAAAAAGTTGAAAAAGTTTATTGTATACCTGGTAATGCTGGAACTAAAAAAATTGCAGAAAATATAAATTTAGATATTGATAACCTAGATTTATTAAGAGAATTTATTATTAAAAATCAGATTGATATCGTAATTATAGGTCCTGAGAGACCCTTGGTTGATGGCTTAGTTGATATTTTAGAGACAGAGAAAATAAAAGTATTTGGTCCTAATAAAATCTCTTCTAAATTAGAGGGATCAAAAATATTTACGAAAAAAATATGTCAAAAGTATAATATTCCCACTGCAAATTTTGGAGTTTTTGAAACAAGAGATAGCGCCTTCAATTTTTTAGATAAGTCAAGTTATCCATTGGTTGTTAAAGCTGATGGACTTGCTGCTGGCAAGGGTGTGTATATTTGCAAAAGTAAAAAACAAGCTAAACAAGCAATTGAGGAAATTTTTAATGGAAAATTTGGAATTGCAAATGAAATATTAATTGAAGAGTTTCTTACAGGAGAAGAGATGAGTTTTTTTGTAATTTCAGATGGAATTGATTATAAAAATTTCGGGACTGCTCAAGATCATAAGAGAGTCGGAGAAGGAGATATTGGTTTAAATACTGGTGGAATGGGGGCTTACTCGCCTTCCCGGTTAGAAAACGAAATATTAAACAAAAAAATTTTAAGTAAAATTATTAATCCTACCTTGCAAGCTTTAAAAGATCTAAATACAAATTTCAAAGGATTTTTATATGCAGGTCTTATGATTAAAAATGGAGAACCTTATCTAATAGAGTATAATGTAAGAATGGGCGATCCAGAATGTCAAACAATCTTACCTAGACTTAAAACAGACTTTTTCAATATTATATTAGCTACTATCAACCAAGAATTAAATCAATTAAATATAGATTGGGATGATAGTAAATCGCTTTCTATAGTACAATGCTCAAATGGATATCCTGGTAAATATGAAAATAACCAAGAGATCTTAAATTTAGAAAATATTATTTTAAAAAAAAATGAATTTATTTTTCACGCAGGTACGAAAATGAATGGTAATAAAATTTTTTCGAATGGAGGCCGTGTTTTAAATTTTGTTGCTAAATCAGAAAGTTTTAAAACAAGTAGAGAGATTGTAATAAATTTAATTAAAAGAGTTAATTGGAACAAAGGTTTTTATAGAAAAGATATAGGTTATAAAGTTATAGATGAATGAGGATTATAAGTGGAAATTTTAGGGGTAAAAAACTTTTTTTATCAAAAGACAGAAACACACGGCCGTTAAAAGATATTGTAAAAGAATCAATTTTTAATTTAATTTTACACTCTAAGAATATTAATATAAATATTGAAAACTCTTTAGTTCTTGATTTATTTTCAGGTACTGGTTCTTTTGGAATTGAGTGTATTTCAAGAGGTGCAAAAAAAGTAGTTTTTTTTGAAAACTACTCAGAGGCAATAAAGATATTAAAAAAAAATTTAAATTTAATTCAAAAATCAGAACATCATGAATTAATTGAAAAAGATTTTTTTAATTTTTCATCTAATAATGATTTTAAAAAAAAATTTAATATCATTTTTATTGATCCACCCTTTAAAGAAAGAAGAATAAATGAAATAATCAATATAATTTTGGATGAGAAAATGCTTATAAAGAAGGGAATTATCATAATTCATAGACATAAAAAAGATGATATTAAGATTACAAATAAACTAAAAATTCTAGAGAATAGAACTTATGGAATTTCTAAAATATTATTTGGAAACTAAAATTTTTTTTGTTTGTTTTTTAATAAGTTCTACAGCAGGTTGATTAAATGGATTGATTTTCATCAATTTTCCTAAAAGTATTGTTTCTAGTATAAAGAATATGAACATTTCACCTAAGGTTTCCTCTTTTCTATCATTTAATACAAAACTTCTAAAAGGAATTTTTTTAATTTTAAATATTTTGGCAGTTGCTAAAAATTGAGCATAAGAAATACTATTTAAAGTATTATTTTTTAAATATAAATGACTGTTAAGTATTTTATCTTTTATTAGTTGATCTGCCTTTTTTTCCTTAACAAAAAAAAATGTGAAAAAATTATTTCTTTGGCCATCTAAATAATATTGCATTAAACTGTGATTATCTTTAGGCATTTTTGAAATGATTGGAAGGATACCTTGTTTTTTTTTCCCAAGACTTTCAGCTACCAATTGCTGGTACCAAAAAAATAATTCATTTGATTTATCATCATAGTTTAAAATGATTGAATTTGTTTTTTTTTGTTTAATTAAATTGTGAATACTAGAAACGTTTTGTATGAGTGAATTCATAAAATATTTATTTTCAACAATTCTATTTAGCCTTCTAAATTTTTCAGGCTTAAAACCCATTAATTTTGCTGGTAACATCCCCACCTCAGATAACACAGAATACCTTCCACCAATAAAATTATTATGATGAATTATTTCAGATTTAAGTTTGTTTGCCAATTCAGTTAAATAACTTTTTTTATTCTCCGTGACAAAAATATTTGTATCTTTATTATTAATTAGAATATTTGAATTAGAAATCGTTTCTAAGGTATTTCCTGATTTAGAAATAATAAGATTTATTTTTTTATTTTTATTTTTTTTGAAAGGTAGATTTGAAAGATTGTCAATGAAGTGAAATCTTTTGTTTTTTGGAGATAAAAATTTGTAAATTGCCTTAGCACCAAGAATAGATCCCCCCATTCCAATTAAGAAAATTTCTTTTTTTTGTTTAAATTTGTTAATAAATTTTTTTGAATATGAGTCTTTATACGATTTTCCCAATGAAGATATTAGTTCGCTTCTATCATTAATTAATGATTTGAGAATATTTGAAATAGTCTTAACTTGCTGATTTTTTTTTTTTAAAATAAAATTACTAAACTTTATATTTTTATTTAACATTAAACTTATTTGATTTTATCCAAAATAGAGTTTTCTAATGATTTATTGATCTTTTTTTCATCTTTTTTTGAATTATCAGCGCTTTTTTTACCAATAATATTTTCAAAACTATTTTCAGTTTCTGTATCTAAATCTTTCTCTTCACTGCCAGGTAATGGGAGCTTACCAAAATCAGGTGGTAATACTAATGGATTTTTCTTTTCAACTAAAAATTCATCACCACTTTGTTTTTTTTTTTAGTGTAAAACCTGACCCACATGATGCAATCAAGCAAAAAATTATCATCAAGTTAATACTTTTTTTCATCTTTTTTAAATATTTCAAAAGCAATTAATAATATAACTCCAATAGTAATAAATATATCAGCAACATTAAATATAAACCAATGAAAATTGTTTATATGAAAATCGATAAAATCTACAACAGATGAATAATATAAACGATCAAATATATTACCCAAAGATCCACCAATAATTAAAGAAAATCCGATTTTTTCAAAATTTTTTGATTTGATCATAAAAAAAAATACAATAAGTGTAATAAAAATGATTATTAACGTCAAAAAATTGTAATAAGCATTTTCATCAAAAGACATTAACCCAAACGCAATGCCGTTATTCCAAATTAAATTGAAATTTAAAAAAGAAGTTATTGCTATATCTACGTCTCCAGAGGGTTCTGATAAACTAAGAATCGCAAGTTTACTAAATCTATCTAGTAAAAATAAAAAACAAATAAATATATAATTAAATAAATCTTTGTTAACAAAAGCCATTCTAAATATGTCTTTCACAAGGCTGGGTACTAATTTTCCAACATATGGGGCATTTATCTCCAGATGCTTTTTTGGTCTCAACTAAAATATCTGATTTTTTGTCAAAATTAATTTCAGTTTTTGAAACTATACAAAGTTCTGACAAATCAATGTTTGAGATAATGTCTTTGTATTTGATATTTAATTTAATATTAAGATCTGCCTCTAAACTTGATCCAATTTCTTTACTTGCTCTTTTTTCTTCAATACTTATATTACAAAAATCTCTAATTTTAATTAATTCAGACCATTTTTTCTCAAGTTTTAAATTTTTAAATTTTTCTGGAAATTTCAGAAATTTTTCTAAATGAATACTTTTACCTTTTTTAGATATTAATTGATAGATTTCTTCAGTAGTAAAGGCTAAAATTGGAGCAAACCATCGTAATAAAGAATTCAATAAAATATTTAAAATAATTAAACATGATTTCCTTTTTTTGGAATTAAGAGGGTCACAGTATAAAGTGTCTTTCCTAATATCAAAATAAAATGCAGAAAGATCTACAGTACAGAAATTTAATAATTCTTTATAAAGATTGTGGAAGTCATATTTTTGAAAACATTCATTAAATTTATCATTTAAAGAATAAATTTTGTTTAGCATAAACTTTTCAAGCTCAGGTAAGTTTTCTAAATCTATTTCATTTAAATTTATATTCTCAAAATTATCATTTAAATTCCCTAGCAAATACCTGAATGTATTTCTAATTTTACGATAAGACTCAGAATGCTGATCTAGTATAGAATAATCAATTCTTAAGTCTTCTGCATAATTTGATGATGCAACCCAAATTCTTAAAATATCTGCACCATATTTTTTTAGAATATCCTCTGGAGCAATTACATTACCGAGAGATTTTGACATTTTCAATCCTTTACCATCTACAACAAATCCATGGGATAAAATCGACTCAAATGGTGCTCTACCTCTTGTTCCACATGATTGAAGTAAAGATGAATGGAACCATCCTCTGTGTTGATCTGAACCTTCTAAATACATAGAAGCTGGCCATTTAAGATCTTTTCTTTTTTCTAAAACAAAAGAATGAGTTGACCCACTATCAAACCAAACTTCAACAATGTCACTGAGCTTATCAAAATCACCTGCTTTATATTTGCTACCTAAAAATTTTTGAGGATTATCAGAGAACCAGCAATCCGAACCTTCTTTTTCATATATATTTGCAATATTTTCAAAAACTGCATCATCTATTAAAATATCGTTTGTTTTTTTGTTAATAAAAATAGGAAGTGGAACACCCCAAACTCTTTGTCTAGATACACACCAATCTGGTCTTGTTTCTATCATCGATTTTAATCTTTCTTTACCTTTACTGGGATAAAAAGTTGTATCATCTATTGCTTTAAGTGCTTTGTTTCGAAGTTTATGGCTTTCCATAGAAATAAACCACTGAGGTGTTGCTCTGTGTACTAAAGGAGCCTTTGATCTCCAGGAGTGTGGGTATGAATGAACTAGTTGACCATTTGATAAAAGTTTATTTTGCTCTTTTAATTTTTCTATAATAATTGGATTGGCCTTAAAAATATGTAATCCCTCAAATAAAGAAATATTTTTTGTATACTTTCCATCATTATCTACAGTCTCTATAGCTTTAATTCCGTTATTTAAACAAAGATTAAAATCGTCGGGTCCATGACTTGGTGCACAATGAACTATTCCTGTACCTTGTTCAGTTGTAACAAAACGTGCTTCTAACATTGGTATGTCATAATCATAACCTAAATCAAAAAATGGATGCTGGCAGATAGTATCTCTAAAATCTTTCCCTTTTAATTTTTTTAATTCTTTAAATTCTTTAATACCACAATCTTTAATTACTGTTTCTAATAATTCTTCTGCAACAACAATTTTTTTATTTTTAAAATTTCCTTCTTCACTAATTTGAATTATTAAATAATCTATACTTTCATTGTAAGCTAAAGCCCTATTTGCTGGTATTGTCCAGGGAGTTGTTGTCCAAATAACAATGTTACAATCATTTAGATCAATAAGTTTAGATGATTTTACAGTAAAACAAGCATAGATCGTATCTGATTTATGATCTTGATATTCTACTTCGGCATCAGCCAAGGCTGTTTTTTCTACTGTTGACCATAAAACTGGTTTAAAACCTCTATAAAGACTTCCCTCCTTTAAAAATTTTCCTAATTCTCTAACAATTTGTGCCTCAGCATCATAACTCATAGTTGAGTAATAATTTTCCCAATCACCTACTACGCCTAATCTTTTAAATTGATCTTTATGAACTTCAATCCATTTTTCTGCAAATGCCCTACATTCCTTTCTAAATTCTACTATAGGTACTTCATTTTTATTTTTTTTATTCTTTTTATATTGTTCTTCAATTTTCCATTCAATAGGTAATCCATGACAATCCCAACCTGGCACATAAACGGAATCTTTGCCATCCATCTGATGAAACTTTACAATTATATCTTTTAATATTTTATTCAGAGCGGTGCCCATGTGTATATTTCCATTTGCATAAGGTGGACCATCATGAAGAATAAATTTTTCTTCTCCTTTTCTTGAGTTTCTTAATTCTTTATAAAGGTCAATTTTTTTCCAAAGTTCTAGTATTTCTGGCTCCCTTAAAGGCAAATTAGCTTTCATCGAAAACGATGTTTTGGGAAGATTAATTTGATTCTTACTCATTTTGTTTTTTTTGCAATTAAAAGGTCGATTTTAATTTGTTTTTTTAATTGTTCTACGTTTTTGAATTTTTTTTCTGCTCTAATAAATTTTAAAAATTCAACTCTTAAATACTTATTATATAAATTTCCAGAGAAATTAAATAAATGAACTTCTAATAATATTTTTTTTTCATTAAATGTTGGTCGAAATCCTAGATTCGCTATCCCTTTTATATAATTTGAATGATGAGGTATTTTAACTTTTACCGCATAAACACCCGGTTTAGCCAAAATATAATCTTTGATGTCTATATTTGCCGTAGGAAATCCAATTTTTTTACCTAACTGCTTTCCTTTTTGAACTTTACCATCGATTGACCAGTTTCTTTTTAGAAGTTTATTTACATGATCTATTTTACCTTTCTGCAAGAACTTTCTTATTAAAGAAGATGAAATTATTTTTTTTCTTATCAGTGAAGGTTGTGGTTTAACAATCTTATATTTGTATACAAATTCGTACTTCTTAAGTTCTTTTACATTTCCTTCCCTTTTGTTTCCAAATCTAAAATTATTACTTACAAAAATAAATTTTGGTTTCAATTTTTTTCCTAGGATTTTTTTAATAAAAGAGATCGATTTTGTATTTGAGAATTTGTAATTAAATTTTTTTGTAATAACAAAGTCAACATTAAGTTTTTGTAAATATTCAATTTTTTGTTTTAAATTAGATAATCTAAAGTTATTTAAATTTGGGTTAAAATACATCTTTGGCATTGGTTCAAAAGTTAAAACTCCAATCTTATGAAAATATTTATCTTTATATTTTTTTGCTATTCCAAATAATTTTTGATGACCTAAATGAAGACCGTCAAAGTTGCCTATTAAAAGTATTGAATTTTTGTGTGCATTCTTAATTTTAAAATTATTATATATTTTCATTGCTTTTACCATTTTAATTCTGTTTGAATATAATTGCAGATTGTTTCATAAGATTTCGATGTCGCCTTAATACCATTTGCTTTAATTTCATTTTTATGAACGCCATTAGAAATTATTAAAGAATCATAGTTTAAAAGATTTGCGCCTTTAATATCAGTATTTAGATTGTCCCCAATAGAAAGAATTTTTTTACCTTTATTGTTTACAGATAAATTATAAATTTCTGGATAAGGTTTACCAAAATACAATACCTTTCCACCCATTTTTTCAAATACCAAGGCAATCGATCCAGCACAAAGTTCTCTTTTGTTTCCCCTATCGACAATTAAATCTGGATTTGTGCAAATCATCTGTATGTCTAAATTTTTGTTAAATAATTCTTTATAATAAATTAAATCTTTATTAAATTCTTCAAATAACCCTGTACATAAAATATATTCACTTTGGTCAATGTTCTCGGACTTCATTTCAATAAAATCATTAAATAAATCAAAATCCCGTGGAGGACCAACATGAAAGAATTTTTTATCTGACAGATTTTTTCTCAAGTAGTTTAATGAAGCTTGTCCAGAGGTGAAAACATGATCTCTAATCTCTTTTTCCATACCCATCTCTTCTAAAAAAATTTTTACAACACTATTGGGTCTTGGAGCATTTGTGAGAAGAACATATTCTTTGCCTGTTTTAGATATTTCTTTTAAGACTTTGATGGCCTCTTTATGTAAGTTTACTCCATCATGAATTACGCCCCATAAATCAATATAAAATAACTCATAATCATCAATGATTGAGCATAATCCGTCTTTATCTAAATTTTTAGTCATCAAAATAATCTATAACCCAAAAAATCCTTAATTTCCTACCTTTTTTAAAAAACTAATTAATAAGTATATCTTGAAATAGTATTGCCAATCTCTATATGAACTCCATATTTATACAGGAGAATATATGAAATTTAGACCTTTACATGACAGAGTTTTAATAGAAGTTTTGGATAGCAGCGAAAAGACTGCTGGAGGCATAATTATACCAGACACAGCTCAAGAAAAACCTCAGGAAGGAAAAGTTGTTGCTATCGGCGGTGGTTCAAAAACCGAAGATGGGAAAAAAATTCCAATGGACGTTAAAGTTGGGGACAAAGTTTTATTTGGAAAATGGTCAGGAACTGAAGTCAAGATTGATGGTAAAGAATACAGCATAATGAAAGAGTCTGACATTATGGGTATCTCTAGTAAATAATTAAATTTAAAGGAGAAATAAAATGGCAAAAGTTGTTAAGTTTGATGCAGAAGCAAGAGCAGCAATGATAAGAGGCGTAAATATTTTAGCTGATACGGTTAAAGTTACTTTAGGTCCAAAAGGAAGAAATGTAGTAATGGACAAATCTTACGGTGCACCGAGAATTACAAAAGATGGTGTTTCGGTTGCAAAAGAAATTGATCTAGAGGATAAATTTGAAAACATGGGTGCTCAAATGGTAAAGGAAGTTGCAAGTAAAACTAATGATGAAGCCGGAGATGGAACAACGACAGCAACTATTTTAGCACAGGCAATTGTAAAGGAAGGTGTAAAATATGTAACTGCAGGCATGAATCCAATGGATGTAAAAAGAGGAATTGATGCAGCAGTAGAAGTTGTAAAACAAAATCTTGTTTCTTCAGCTAAAAAAGTAAAAGATAGTGATGAAATTGCACAAGTTGGAACTATTTCTTCTAATGGTGATAAAGAAATTGGAACT
>MDTB01061565.1_pt1 | contig 16470 bp, 7 predicted proteins | sample 811161 | NCBI WGS metagenome assembly MDTB01 (sample SAMN05326650, study PRJNA326480) | marine metagenome | isolation source: seawater | place: Mediterranean Sea | collected 2009 | reverse complement strand
CAATCAGATGTTTTGAATCCTGTAAGTTTTAATCTTTCTTGTCTAAAACCTAAAGCAGGATCATAAAGTATATCTGAAAATACAGTTGAGTTGTCAAAAAGTATTACATGTTCTTTTTGTATTACATTAAATTTTGCAAAATATATTCCATCTTCTTCTGGTCTAGTTGTAAGTGACGTTGTGTTTCCTTGTCTATTCATGTTAATATTTTGCAATGGAATACTAACACCTTCTTGTTGTGATATCAAATATCCTTCATATGGATTGATTAATGTATCAACTACACCGTTTGTATTTTCATATGTTATTGATTCTGATGCAGGAGATAAAGATATTACGGTGCCAACTGCCCAATTCTGCGTTGACCAGAATAAAAATTCTTTAATACTCAAGGTCCAGTCAGTGTTAGTGTTTAGATCTCTTGAATATCCGTCAAAAACAAAGCCTTGATTCTTAAGATAGTTTTCATATCCTTGAATAAAATTTGCTACTTCTTGTCTTGTTTTATATTCAGTGCCGTATGGAACTAGTTTTACTGTTGGTCTAAATTGTGTGTATTTGGCCACTGTAATACCACCAACTAATGGCAATGCAGATCCAATTGCAGTAAGATTAGTTTCATCAAAACTTGCACCTGCTGTAAATGTCGTCTTTACACGGAAAAAAGTTTGCCCATTTTTAATAATAGATCCAACTACATAGAAACCGTTTGGCTGCCATTCAAAAAAATCTTCAGAACTTTGTCCTACAGCAATATTATTGGATGCTTGACTTTTAATTGGTTCGTTAATTTTAAATGACCTTTGTGTAGGATCATAACCTATGACTTTATAACCATTGTCAGTTTTTTGAACTATTACTCCTGAATAAGCAGAAGTATCAATTGGTGTGCTTTTGTGTAAGAATATTTTATAATTTTCCTGTGGAACAAATACTTTATTTGAAGTTGATCCAGGAGATACTGAATCAGCAATTACTTTTAGGTTAGTCTTGTCCGAAAATCCAGCCAATCTATATCCCAAATTTAATTTTAATTTACTAACTGGATCAGTAAAGTTGTTTTTGATATCTAAATTTTTTCCTTTTAGATATTCTACAATCATTACATGATATCCTGTTGCAAAATACTCTTGGGATTCTCCATTGGCATCATTGTAGGAACCTGCATAGTACACAAAGTCTTTTGGTTGTACGGCTGTACCTGTTTCATTATAAATGTATTGTCCTGTTGGATTTTGATATATTCTTGCTGTATCCCATAAAACACCAAAATACCTTGCAGGTGATGTTAGTGCGGAAATAATTTGTTGGGCGAAAGGCCAATCAGATGATCTTCTCCATGCTGTTTCTGCCGGCGCATTATCTCCTGCTTTGAAATCAAGTTTCATTTCACTTTGACTTGCAATAATCCTATCAACTATGAAATCGTTTGGTGAAAGTAAATTACCGTTGCTGTCAACTGGAAGATAATCTGTTAAATCGTTCCTAGTATATTTGGTATAATTTCCTTTTCTATCACCTTGGTGAATGTGTCCTTTTTCAAGATCGTTCCATAAAATATCGTTTCCTGAAGTGTAAGGAGCCGATCCATATCTTGCATCCCACCAAGTTGGTTTTTCTGCAAAGCCTAACATTTCCCATGGATGCGTATGTGGGCGATCTGTGTCATACATGTCTTTATAAATGCCACGCCAATAACCTTTTAGTATATTGCCTGTAAGTCTTGATCCAACTTGTCCATAGTTCCATGTAAATGAATCCTCAGCGTCAAAATGATTGTGTGATGTATAATCAATTTGGTTATCACCTGTCCAATCTAAAAATAATTTGCTTTCTAATTCAGTCCATTCTGTTTTGGTCCATGGAGAAAATCTAAAGTCACCTGGACGTCCATACAAATCATGTAAATTTGTTTCATCGTATGTTACTTTAGTATTGTTGTATATTCTTTTTTCAAGTTCAAGTAAAAGATCATCTCTAACATCACCATATGCTTTGGTAAGAGAGCCATCGTGCCCTTGAATTACACTTACGGTAGTGGAATCATTTACTTGACTCCTATATGTGTTGTCTACATATTTGCTTGGCTTATAGGCAGGATAGAGACCTAGTTTTGATGGAGTAGGTGGAATATGACTGCCGTCAGTATCAGCATATTCTCTAATTTCAATTTTGTCTCCAATTGTAAATGTAAAATCAGTTGTAAAAGTAATTGTAGCACTTGTTGTATCAAATGTATAATCAGTTTCATGCACTGCTTGGTTATCATTTACCCAAACATAAACCGCTTTGTCACTGAGGCTTGTTTTATCATAGACAGCACTCAATCCATAAGTTTTGTTGCTGTTGTCTGTTACAGTATATGAAAGTTTAGTAAAATTTTCGCTCCACCCAATCATATCAGAATGATAAAATGCAAATTCTTCTGATTTATTAGCACTTACTAGTTTGATTATTGCATCAACTTTATCACGTATTGTTCCATCTGGAGCATTGTCAATATTTTTTATAAAAGATTGTTTAAATTTAGCATATTCCTTTGAAACATATTTTGTTGCTGAGTAAAAATTTGCATTTGGATGTGTGAGCAAAAAAGTAGCCAACGGTATTGATCCAGCATGTTGCATAATCCTGCGGCCATATTTTTTAGTTTCATGTAAGTCTTTTAGATTTGTATATCCTGGTTGTGTTCCTGTAAATCCAGGCAAGTCTTCTGTAATACTTAATACATGGTTGTTTAACTCTCCAAGTGTCAAAGTTTCAACCGCATCATTTAATCCATTTCTTTCTAAATTATCTGGTATTTCGTAATATCCATTTGTGTTTTTTGTGCTGTATGGGGCATAAGTTTCAATGACAATTTTGTCTCCTATGCTTTTACTTTTTACAAACTGTATAAATTTACTTTGTTCTTTGGTAATAATTGTGTAGTCTGTTGTAAGTGTTTTTTTTACATTATTTACAAACACATCAACTTCTAAATTTACTACATCGGATATGTTATTGAAAGTTTTAAGTTTAAAAGTTTTGAGTTCGTCTTTAACCACAATAACATCAATTACCCTTTGTTTTGTTAAGATGTTTTGTTTAGTCCAACCGTTTCGTAATTGTGTGGTAACAGTGTTATTTACGGTGCTGTCAACACCTACTTCTACATCTATAATGTTTTGCTTATAGTATGCTGTCTTTGTAAAAACAGTGTTCTTTTGTGCATTTGTGGTGTCTAAATATGTCAGTTTATCAGTGCTTAATGTATTATTAAAAACAATATCAGCGACTGTTCCAAAATTTTCATATTTTATTTTGATACCATATTCAGTATCATCAGTACCTGTGGTTGATTGTGCAACTTCAAATAGTGTAGTACCAGTAAAGGACGAAGCAGGATAACTTGTAGTGTCCGTTAAAGCAGTGCCTGAACTATTATACAAGTCAAATAAAGGTGCTTGTTGCACTTTGGTTTTTTGTTGGCATTCTAACCAAGATGTTCCATCGAACCTATATTGCTTGCCTTTGCCTTTAGTTCCTGCCTCAACAATAACTGTGTTTCCTTCTAAAGGTTGTTCTGATAAAGCCAAATCTAAATATAAAACATTTGTACTATCCACATTCACAAATGTTACTTCATAAATGTTACTTTTAACATCACCATCGGTGTCGTTTTGAAATATAACTCTGTCACCTTGTTTTAGATCGACTCCGTCAATATAATGACCCAACGTTCCATTTACAAAACTAAAAGCATCAGACGTTGCAGTTTCAATAGCACGAATTGGACGTAACCCAACATTTCCATAATTGAATAGTTGTATGTTTCCTTCGAACTGTACAATTGGCCTTTTGGCTCTTTGTGATAAATCTAAAGATACTGTGTGTCCATTATAAGTTGCAGTATTAGTAAGGACTGATTCATGGAACCATCTATTTGATCTTGACCATGCATTGAAGTCTTTTGAATTTCTGCTAATTGTAAAATAATCTTTAGTGACTGGAACATTGGTTCCTGCATCCCATGGGTCTTCGTCAAAATTTTGTATTCCATCTTGGTCCCATACTACAGTTGATGTTGCTTCAGAGAATTCCTCTGGAACAATCATTCTATTAGTATCCAAAAGCACTATTTCATTTCCAACTCCTTCCACATAATATTCTTTATTTTTGTATGCCGCCGGTATTGATCCTGCAAATTTTATTTTTAATCCATTTTCAAATACAACTGATGCTTCAGTAACATAATCTTTTTTTCCTAATATTTCTGTAGTAATATCAACAGTGGTGAATCCATCCTCTAAATCTTCAATTAAAATGTTGCCTTGCATTGTTGAATGATTGCCACATGCATAAAAAAGTATATCTGGCAGGTCACTGCTTACATCTGCTTTAGGCACTGTGAACGTTACTGTGCCTACGTCTGCTCCATTGTTAGTTACAAAATCATCCTCATATTGAAGACTCGACCCGTCTACTTTAGATGTTTTAATGTAGAACGGATGTCCTTTTGCATTAACATCAAATTTATATGTGTTACCCCTGTACAAAGTTAAAGTTGGATTGTCACCTACATAACCGCTGAAGTTGTATGCACCTGCGGCATTGTTTTTAACATTAATTGTACTTGTGCTTCCTGGCTTTGTAATGTCTACTTGGACTACACTTGGTCCTGTCGGCACCCAATAGTAGTTCCTGTAATTTACTAAAGGATCAATATCAACTGGCATCCCCCAAGAATGACTCTGTTGATTGAACAGTCTGTCATGATTGGTTTTGTCACCTCCTAAAAAAGCAATCTGATTTACTAGATCGTTATAGGTTCCAAAGTATTCAACTGTGCCATCATCCTTTACATAATTCACACTTGGTTCTAATTGATAATTTTGCCTATCATCGTTAGATTCTGTAAAGTATGTGTCTGTTGTTTTGAAACTAGGTCCTTTTTTGCTACCAACAAATCCACTTATTTTTTCTAGTTCACCTTTTTGAGTCCATTGATCTAATGTAGCATTTAAAAACTTTTTATTACGTTCAGTTTGGAAAACTTCAGGTAACAGTTGAGTTGTAGTTCTCGAAACTGTTGGCATAATTAATACCCGCCGGAACTAGATGAACTTGAACTAGAACTTGATGAACTTGACCCAGCACTATATGATGTAGAAGAAGATGTAGTAGTTGTAGTGGTACTTGTGCCTGAACTACCACCTGTTGTTGCAGAAACAGTGTCTGCAGTTGATGTGGCAGATGTAATTACTGTGCCACTTGCTTTTATGTTGCCTTGTGAAATGCTATTAATAATTTCAACATTATCAACAGTTGCTCCACTTATAAAGATCTCATCTGAATTTGATTCAATTTGAAATAAAGAACCAAATGCAGTATCCTGTTTGTTAGGAACAATTACAATTGAACTTATTTGTGGAGCAAGTGCATTATGAATATACGTTGAAAGTTCAGTATAAAAAAATGAGTCTCCAAAAGTCCAATTTTCAATCGCAAAATAATTATTAATTGCATTTATAACTTGTGTCTTCACATCACTGTCTGTAATTGTCAAATCTGAATTTTTTATTACTTTGAATGTTGCTTGTAAGTTGCTATCAGCATTTGGACCAAATAGTAATTTGTATTTTACTGGTCTATACACAATTTCATCAGATACATTTTTAAATTCACTTAATGTTGGATTGTAAGATGTTCTTAATGAAGCAGTCGTTGGTGCAGTTGGAATACTGCCTACTTGCCCATTAAATATCCAACTTCTGTATTCGGTATCATATGCAGTAGTTAAAATGTGTAGATCAATTAAGTTACTTACAGATGGATCTATTCTACGATCATATCTTGCCGCATGTTCATAATTGTAATTTAAGTTGTCTCTTCCAAGCGATGCTTTGTAAGTGTCAGAAACATTTACCAAAGATCCTATTGTAGCATCGTATTGCTGGATAGTACCTGCGTTATAGAAATGAAATAATTGTCCGTTAGCATATTGGGTCAGATCTAATCCTGAACCTCCACTACTTAAAACAAAGTCAGTACTTGGTACAACATCAAAGTAGTCTGATGCTTTAGCAGTATCTTTTTTAAAATAAACATACTTGGCACTAGTGTTTTTAGTAGGATTAACTACAGAAGAAAATAAGTCTGGATTGTCAACTACTCCATCATCATCTGTATCATTGAATGAAACTGATACCTCTCTGGTATCATTGAAACCTGTTGATAAAACTCTATTCCCAACTATTGCAAATGAATAGTCTTCTGCTAGTTGAACAGTTGAGTCAGGCATGGTGTTAAATTTTAAAACTTTTATTTGATCTCTTACTACTTTTCCTGTTGAGGCATCAAATATCTTTTGATCTTGATCATAAAAAAATCTATTTTTGGTTGCAGATCTAAACACATAATTTGTGTTTCTTACTTTTACACTGTAGACATTGTTAGTTGCCACAAACTGTAAAAGCCAACTTGAATCTTTATTTGCGTCTGCTGTGCTACCTTGATCGTCCAAACTAAAAGCACTGTCTAATTTAATATTTTCTGCATTAACATATTGCCATGAACTGGTGTTTACATTGTAAGAAAGTCCAAATGTAGTGTAATTTTTTATTGCATCAATTATTAAACTTTCTACTGATGTTGGTATAACAGTTGCATAAGTTGGAATTATTTCTTTAATAATTGCATTACTAGGAACTTTATCAGAAAGTGTAATTGGCCCTTTGCCGTCTGTAAAATTTCCTTTTCCATAGTTAGAACCGTCAAGTTTCACTTCTACAACTTTGCTCCATAAAACAGACTGTGATCCAGTATGGCCAGCCGCTCCTGTCATTAATGTCCCATTAGCCATAAAATGTTGTCCTGCCGGTGGTTCAAATTTAATTAATGCACCTGGTTTGATATATTTTAAATTTGTCGTTGTGTAGTCTCCAACTGCTAACGGGCCTGTTTCTTTGAAATATCCTGTGTATGTGTTTGTTGCTTCTGTGCTTAGATTCCAAGTATATGCTGTGCCTGTATTCTGTCTTGCATATGAATCATAATAAAAATCACGTATGCCAACAGATTTAATTAATGGATTAATAGTATTGTTAATAATGCCTGTAATTTCTGATGTTGAGGCATATGAAAAAGATGATGTTGGATCTGTATTTTCTTTATACACAACACCTTCGTCTGCAAAAATATTTGTTGAAGAATAAGCACCTGTAGGATCTATTAAATCATAATACCTTGAAATACCTGAAGCAGTTCTATTGACTGCTTTTGTTTTTGCAATGCCTTGAAATTGTGTTAATGGCACAACTTGATAATCTTCGGCTGTAGTCATTCTGTTGCTAGAATAATATGCTTGTGGTGCCTTTGTTTTAATATCTTCGTTTGATTCTGTTGCAGAAGCATTGTCAACAGTAGTAACAAGATCCATGGTCAATGTTACTGTGTTAATTTGCCCTTTGGCATTTCTGTATTCTAATGATGCTGTAATGCCACGCATGTCTCTAGGTCTTATTGTAAAAGTTTGCCCAATTGAACTTCTATAGTAAGTTCTAAATAAACCGTTTGGATTCTCTCCAAATACTCCATCTGCAAAAACAAGGTCAATGGCGTCACCTGCCCTTGTGTTTACACTGAATAATTTTCTTACTGATTCCGACAAGGAATTGTAAATTACATTATTTCCTGTGATTGCAGGAACTTTGGTCCATGCATTATCTAATGTGCCATTTTCAGTTAAGTCATATAACCAAACATCTGAATTATTGATATTGTTTTTATCAACTGAGACTATTGTGTTAGGCGATGGATCAGTTACAGTGAATTCTGAAAAGCCTAGTTCACCTTGTTTAAACATTAGGAAAAATCCTGTGTTTTCAGATGCATTGCCTTTTCCGTCTGCTCTATATAGAAATCCAAATCTATTTCCAGGAATTGGAGATTCCTCATAAATGTAATCTTGATTACGGAATGTTGAACTTACCAATTCAAATGGCATTGGTTGTGAATTAATTGTTCTTGTAAATTTTAATATTGGCACATCTAAATTTGTGCTTGAAAATTTGTATTGCTGTGTGTTGACTCCACCTATGGTTCCTTTGATTGCAGGCGAACCAAATTTTTGTGTGCCGCTTAAAGTTCCGTTTAACACTGCTATAAATTGCTCTAACCAATTTGTATTTGTTGGATCGTTCCACCCAATAATTTTGTTTGATAGATCAATTCCTGCTGAATCAGTTATTCCTTCTGTAGTGCTAATGCTTGACACTTTTAGGAGTCCTGAACCTGCTTGATTACGTTTTGGAACATAACTCAAAAGTCTTGCTAATCTTAAGATTGAATCTCTTCGTTCTGCTGTGTCAATAAAGTTTTCTCTTGCATTTAGATCAGTTCTAAACGATAAGTTTTGGCCTAAGTAAGCAATTAAATCTATAAGTGCAATATACTCTGATGACTCAATATAATCATTAAAATCTTCAGGATAATTGTTTTGTAGGTACTGTATCATTGTCCTGCGAATTGTGTCAAAATCGTAGGATAGGAAATCACTTTGCTGGAATGATCTATAGATCTTTTGCCAGTCTTGTGATATCAATAAACTGTTTTGTCTATCTGTTGTGGCCATTTTATGTGTGTATTTATTTTAAGAATTAAGTGCGTAGTTATTAGTATGATCCAGCACTTGCTACCTCAGAGGTATCTCCTGCTTGTATGTTGTTGGAAGTGACTTGTAGTCCTTGTTCTTGGTCAAAGCCTAAACTTAATGATTCTTTAATTTGGTATGGCACATAGGTTAGATCCAGTGTAATATTAAGTCCATATTCAGCCTGGGTCACAGCCAATACCTCAAGCACCCATCTTGGATCATTATCAACAATTTCAATTATATCTTCTTCAACTGCTTTGCTTACTTCACTTGTAAAAGGCTCAAACAGTAAATCATATATTATAGTTCCATAATCTGGCAATTCTAGTTTTTCACCTTTTTTAATATAAAGTGCATTGAGCAGATCTGTCCTTGCTAGTTCATAATCATATAATGTGTTAGCATCAAAATCTCTATTGACTGTTGAAAAACCAACATAACTTTTAATATTACGTGGTGATCCAATTGTATCTGCCGTAGTAGTTTTGGTTAATTTTACTTTTGCCATGTTATCCTGCGTTTACGTTTCCTGATCCATTTTGATGTGGATGCCCACAATTAGCATTGTCACCATTCCTAATCACAAACTTTCCGCCTGCTTTAACAGTGCTTGAACTGTCCGCAGTACTCATTGGCGCGGCATGTAATGCCAATCCATGCCCAGCATGTGGACCATCACCTTTTACATTTATGTCTGCTCCATTAACTTTAACATTTGAAACTTGTCCATTTGCTAATGTGCCTCCTTGTATGTCACTTACTGCTATTTTTGTTATTGCTGGCATGTTGTATTTAAGTCCTTGTACTCAAGTCATTTCCTGCTCTCTCATCTTTGAGAGGTTCAAAATATTCCCTATCGGTCCTATCTGGTGTTACTACGTTTTGTGCTTTGTTTTCGTGTAGACTCCATTCTTCATGTACTGGAACACGCTTCATTATACTTTGTACAATTAAATTTTTACCTGACACATTTACTGCTCGAGTATCTCTCCTGTACGGAAAAATATATTGTGTATCAGTATCAGGAAATGGATGTGTTCTCAATGCTTCAATTGTGGCTTGATCAGCGGTTGCACTTGCACCAGCAGTGGTAATGTCTACTGTGCCTGAGTTCAAATTTATGGTGCCTCCATCAATATCAGTGCCTGCGTTTGAAACTTGTAATTTTGCTGTGCTTTTTAAGGATGTGTTTTCTACACTGTCAATGTTTACTTTGCCAGATGTTTTAACATTAAAATTACCTTTTACTGAATCTGCATCTGTGACTGCTTGTAAATTTATGTTAGAGGTCAAACTATCATCTGCATTGGCACTATTTCCTGCAAGTATGTCAATATCACCAGTTGCATGTATTTTTACATCCTTTCTTGGACGCACTACATCATCCACTGTCTGTGCTACTTGAGATGCTCTAATATCTACATTGCCTTGTATAGATTCCATTTTAAAATCTTTCATAACTTCTATTCTACCATCACCTCCAACTTTCATATGCATTTCAGCCGCTGATTCAAATCTAATTGCACCTGTGCTGACAGTATCTAATTGCTTGTCATGAAACGTATTTGCTTCAGCAGATTTAGTGCCTTCTGCTTTCATGTTGATGTTTCTACCTGCTTCTATGTTGACATCTCTATCTGCCTTAAAATTAAAATCATTTTTCGTATGCACACTTACAGAATCGTTTGCAAATATATCAATTTTTCCATCTTTTGTGAATTCTAGCCATGCGTTTCCGTTTGCCGAACCTATGTAAACAAGACCTTCAGTGTCGTGCATTAGAATTTGATGTCCTGTCCTAGTTCTTAACCTGATTAATTCATTTTGCTTTCCACCTGTTTCTTCACCATTAAAATATGATGATGGAGTTCCATCGTCCATAACAAATGTATGTCCGCCTTTGCGTGAATTTGCTCTTTGTTGCACATTGCCTTGATTGTCAGTTATTATTCCATGGTAGTTTCCTAGCCCAGGATTATTTGACTTTTGTCCTTCAAAATCTACTGGTCCTGGTGTGCTAATACCAAAAACTTGTGATGGTGATTCTCTCCTTGCCGACGATGATGTATTTCCCCTACTGTCATCATTTGCAAGACCTTGTTGTATAAGTGTGTCTACAAAAGGATGCACTGGCTTTCTGGTAGTGTCTGGTGTGTTTGCAACATCATTTGATTTGTTGTATTCCGTTACAGGCGTTGTGCCTATTTTTTCTTGAATAATTTCTGGATCATAATCATCTGTGTTTTCATCAATTGCTTTAAGTGTGGTAGAGGGATTGCCTGGAATCATTGTATTCATATACAGGTCCATAGGATATCCAATCACATAACCTCTTGTTAGATCTCCTTCTTCAAACATAACTGCACATTTAGTGCCTACATCAGGCGGTGGCATCCACATGCCATATGATTTTTGTGAATTACTCCAATCGTTAGTACCTGGCACAGTAAAGTCGCTTGGAGTTACGCCATAAAAAGGAGTTAGATATCTTACTGTGATCCAAGTGTCTGGATTTTCTTCATCTCCATTAAATGTATTAACAAACACTCTCATTCTACCCATACGTTCTGGATCAACTGTAGATTTTATAGTCGCAATGTACAGAGCATGACTGGCAACCCTGTTGCTAGGTGATATAAAACTGCCACTAGGTTTATTAGTTGATGATTCTACTGCCATTATTGAACGCCTTTGACTGCTTGGTTGTTAGTTCTATCATAATTGTTAGTAAGTATTTTGGTTGCTTGGGCTTTACTAATATTAGTGTCATTGAAATTGGTATCATTAGATGATTGTTGATTGGATTTATTTTCACCTTTTTTGCTTGATGCAATCTTCATAATGTTGTCTATGTATAAACCATCAATAATTTTTGCTTCTGCTTTATCTTCTGTTTTAGTTTTTGAATTTGTATTAAAACCCATAACAGAAGTTACACTAGGCTCTGTTTTGTTATCGCCTTTTTCTTGGTTCTCAAGTTCTTGATGCCTTAATCTAACCATGTTTAGCCTTTGAGTGAATCGACCCTCTTCGAAATTACTTTCTATATTAATCAATCTATAAAAGCCGCCAAAAAATGATGCATCATACTTCCCTTTGCCTGCAATGCCTTCAAACCTTCCCGTGTTATTGTTAAAGTCAACTGGTGTTTTAAAATTAACTTTCAAATAAACCATGCCACTGTTAACATCGATAGATCCATCTACTTTGGTATATGAGTTTGTTGTGTCTGCTGAGAAAAACTCTGGATTAAAATCTTCCTGGACTAGATAGAAAGGATCACCTAGTATGTCAAGTTCCAAGTTAATTAAATCTGCTTCTGGGTTGGATAATTGTTCTTTTATTATATTTGATGCTATGTAACCAGGAACTGCACCACGTTCTGCTCCTTGTGTTGATCCTCTATCGTCTACATCAGATACTCTTACCTCAATTGGCGAAAGTCCTTGATCTGTTTCATCGTCAGGATTTGGCACAGAATAGTTAAGTTCCTCGATACTTGGTTTGCTAATTGAATTAGTTGAGCCACCTGGTGTCTTGTCTGGTTGTGCGGCTGAGGCCGCAAAAAAAGCAAAATTGTACTGTAAATTAAAATCAAGAATGTCTTGGTTTTCACCAGTATAGATATAATTGTATTCTCTTGCAACGTCTTTAATGTTATACTTGGTTCCTGTTTGAGTACTTGGCAATGCAATGTATTGGTCTACCCAGTGTGGGCGAACAAAAAATTTGTTAGGAAATTGTCCTTTATTTGCAGTAATGTGCCGATAATCAATCTTGTACCATGGCACTTCTCCATTGCCATTTGTTTTAACATTCATCACCTCAGCACTTTTAAACTGCCGCATAATATAATCACTTGAATCTATTATGGCTTGTATTATATCTAAGACATTGGTGCCTGTGTTAAATGTATATGTTCTGAAAGAATACTTTTCGCTATAAGGTATTTGACTAGGTATACCTACCGATGAAAGTTCGTCGGTTAATTTCTTGCCTTCGGCAGTAAGTTCAGTCATTACTGAAGTTGCTCTGTCTGAGAAAGCATCATGATTCATAGTGGCTGAAAAAATATCAGTTGAAAGTTCTGCATCTTCACCATATGGTCTCAGCAAGTCTGTAGGCGATCCTATTGACTTGACACCAACGTTCTCTCTTACTCCAGGATCACTTGGTGTTTGTCCTGAAAATTTTCCTGTGCCTATCTGGATTTGATATCCTGAACGATCCTTTTTGACACTTTGCTGTTCGTTAAGTTGATCTTGTAATTCAAATAATAATTCTCCAACAGTTTTTCCTCTTAAATTTATAGGACTGACTGTTTTAAGTTTAGTGTCAGTAATTGTTTGAGCGTTGTGGGGGACTGCGTCAAAATTATATTCTGTACCACCGCCTGTGACATTAAATTCACAATTTCTTATTTTGATAGGAAAATATTTTGTTGGTCCATATCCAGTGTTTCTTTTTCCGTCATCAGTGTAACCATGAAATTTAAGTGTTAACAAATAAATGGCTTGAAGATAGTTAGGATGTCCTGCTCTTACGGACGCATCATGCATGTCCTGTAACAAACTGGTGCCAAAAGGCTCAAACACAGTAAATCTAAGGCTATGCACATTTGATACGTTGGTTTTATTGTTTAGTCCTATTGTGCTGTCCAACGTCATTGATCTAATATGATGATTAAGTTGAGATCCTGTTGCTATTACAGATTCTGGCAGTCCTGATGTTTTAATAATTAAGTTATTATTTTCGTATGGTGAAAATCCACTTATCCCTGACGCATAATCCTCTTTTGATATACTGTTAAGTTTAAATTCATATGAATATGGTTCTATATCATATAATACGTTTGTTCCTACTTTTTTCATACTCATACGATTTTCTACTTTTACTTTGTTCTTCTTCTTTTTTACCCCTTCAACAACATCTGATTCACCTTTACCTACAGCAACATCTTTGTTGTCTTGTGTATTGTACTGACCACCATAATATCCTATATTGGGCGGTACTTCTCCACCGTTAGGATTACCTGTGCCTGCTTCAGTCAGTGTGCCAGGCAATGGTTTTTCCTTTACTTGAACAAATTTTTCAACAGGCGTTGCTACTTGTCCTGCCGCCAAATTTGATGCTTTACTTTCTGTTACATTTTGCACCATCACGGGTGGTGTCTTTTCCACCACATTAGTTGCATTACCAGATAATTGTGCTTCAGCAATATATCTGTTTTCGTTGTCTTGCACTCCAACATTGTTGGTTTTTATTGCATTTACTAATACGTTTTCTTTTTGTTTAATCTGTGACTCCATGTCAATTTTTGATTTGACTGACAACTTGTCGTATTCTTTTGTTTTAATCATTTTAGACTTTTTGGTTTCTAATTGGATAAGTTCTTTTACAGGTGTTTGATATTCTGCTGACACAAGATCGTTGGCACTTATTTTTGGTGCATCAGTGACAGTAATTTGACTTTCTAAGATAGGAGTAGTTATGTTTTGTCCAAGATCTAAGTTTCTAATTTGTCCTGGATATACCTGAGAGGTAATGTTTTGTCCTAATGCATCATCAAATACACTAGGATCATAAGTTGATTGATTTGATTTGTTTGTGTAGAATGAGTCTTCCCAACCCTTATAATTTGTGCTTTGATTATTAGTAAGTCCTAACTCTTCTAATGAAGTAAGTTCATCATCACCGCCAAAGAAATATTCATATGCACCAATGGCTGATTGTGTTGGACTAGGTATAAGACCTTGACTAACTGCGTATGCCATGCAGGCAGTGAATGTGCCAGTAAAAGCCGTGCCTGCCACTGACCAAACACCTGGGCTAACAAGTGCAAGTGCTCCAAACCAAAAAGGCATTGTTTACAATCCTAATCCGTTTTCGATATCATCTTGTCTTGGAATACGAATTACTGCTCCTTCGGAAAAATCATAAATTGGATCTTTGATGACATCAGGATTCCTAACTGCAAACACCCACCAAAGTTTAGCATTACCATATAAATCAAATGCTAATAAGTCAGGACGTTGGCTATACCATTTGTCTATGCGGTATTCTATATCATCACTGTTAAAGTTAAATTCTCTTGGTTCGTATACTCCAAGGAATCCAGCACCTTTGGGTGTTCTATAATATGGCGACGTATTACTGTATTTTGCCATTAGATGAATCCATCTTTAGCCAATGTTCCGTTAGCAAAATCTTTTAGATTAAATTTATCTTTAATTTTCTTTCTTGAGTAAACTGGTTGTACTAATACTGTGAAAACTGAATCTGTTGGAACTCTTGTAACAACGCCTGAAGATGCAACACCAGACGCTTCTGCTTCTTTTTGTGTCATGCCTGCAGGACCTGTGGATTGTCTTGATTGACTACTAATATCTTTATCACCAAAACCACTACCTGTTGTTACTGCAACATAATCAACTGATTCTCTTAATTCTATAGTAACCTGTTCTACTATAACTGGAACATCTTTAAAAATATGTTCACCATACCCATTCAATCTCAAAATTTGTGGTGGGTTTCCTTGTGATTCACCAGGGCCAAAAAACATCTTAGAAACTGATCTTAAAAAATGCAGAGCGGCTACCCAATATTGCCCTTCTGTTGAATTCTGTACAGGAAAGTTTCCAATTATACTCATTGCATCTACTCTACTATTGTTATATGCATAATAGGGATAGTTGGTGTGAGGTAGTTCCTGTGGTGTGTATGATGCTGATTGTTGTAGAATTATTGTAGGCGTGACAGGAAAGATCATGCCGTTTGTGCCTTTCAATGGAGCCATAATTGGACTGTCATTATAAAATCCGCTTGCACCAGGTGGAAGACTTAATCTAACTCTCCAATCTTGTTCAGCATTTGCAGAGCCATTAAGCACCTGAGGTTGTACAGGAGTTCTGCCATTTCCTCCTAATATGCCACCAGGCATTAAACCTGCTAGATTTAATCTACTCATGCTTTTGTTGCCTATAGGAAAGTTCATTCCTCCAGTTGCGTTCTTGAAGCCAGCAGAAGCAGATGCAAAAGAATTGCTAAATTTACCCGCCTCGTAAGAAAGGTGTTCGCCTGCAGATTTTTTCTTAGCCATACAGTGTATTTATTGTAATCAAAATGTGCGTATATTTTGATAAAGTGGTTGCAAAAAGACGATAAATACCATACACTTATTATACATGCCAGTAAATTATCTTAACAATAAAGACATATTAAAAGAAATACACAAAAGCAAAAATTCATATTGTTCATTTGTGCGTGAAGGCTATGACAGATATGATATCATAGTGCCTTCATTAGATAAAATAAACATTAGGACAGTGGCTCAAGCAAAACGTAATCGAGCATCAGCGTTGCAAAAAGAAGCATATGAAACTGCAAAACAAACTAATAAAAAAGTTAAACAAGCAGAGTTTGAGGTGAAATGGCAAAAAATTGCAAAGACTGATTTGACTTTCCGTGTAATGACTTATGATCACATACCTCTTGAACCAGGCAGAAAGCGAAAGCCCAAAACTGAAGCAGATCATAGAGTGAAAGTAAATTTTCCACCTTTCCAACATTACAAGTTTGATGTTTCAGATAAAATTAAATGTGTTGGAAGGTCACATTGGCTTGGGTCAATGAGTAATGGAAAATTTATTGCACCGTTGGATCATCCAAAAGGAAAAATGACAGAAAAACTTGCAAGAATGTTTTTGCTGTTGTGTAAACGTTATGCCACAAGAGCAAACTGGCGTGGTTACACAGCAAATGATGAAATGCAATCACAAGCACTATTGCAATTATCACAAATTGGTTTGCAATTTGATGAATCAAAATCAGACAAT
>MDTB01179009.1_pt1 | contig 16473 bp, 12 predicted proteins | sample 811161 | NCBI WGS metagenome assembly MDTB01 (sample SAMN05326650, study PRJNA326480) | marine metagenome | isolation source: seawater | place: Mediterranean Sea | collected 2009 | reverse complement strand
CAACAAAAAATGTATTGGAGAGAGCTAGATAAACTCGCTTCTACTGAATTTACTTTTACAAGATTTTTAATACCTCATTTGATGAATTACAATGGATGGGCACTTTTCATAGACAGTGACATAATTTTTTTAGATGATGTTAATCATTTATTCGAACTTGCTGATGATAAATTTGCAGTGATGTGCGTCAAACATGATTACAAACCTAAACCTGGTTTAAAAATGGATGGTCAGGTGCAAACCGTCTATCCGCGAAAAAACTGGTCTAGTGTGGTTTTATGGAATTGTGGTCATCCTTCCAACGAGAAAGTTACAGTTGATACTGTAAATAATCCTAATAATGACGGCGCATATTTTCACAGGTTTAGTTGGTTAGATGACGAAGAAATTGGCGAACTACCTTGCGACTGGAATTGGTTAGTAGGTTGGTATAGAAAAGAAGATGGGTCTCCAAAAGCGCTTCATTATACAGAAGGAGGCCCTTGGTTTAAGAACTACAGAAACTGTGAATTTAATTCTGAATGGAAAGAATGTTTATATCAAATGATGAAGACAGGGGATAAGGTAGCATAAAAATTATTCCCTTCCATATATATCGTCAAATCTTTCAATATCGTCCTCACCAAAATATGAGCCTGACTGCACCTCAATTATTTCCAAGGGTTTACTGTAAGGATTTTCGAGTCTATGTTTAACTCCTAGTGGAATATAGGTTGATTGATTTTCCTGCAATTCAAAAATGTCCGTTCCCCTAGTCACCCTCGCATTACCTCGAACAACAATCCAATGCTCAGCCCTTTTAGAGTGCTTTTGTAGAGAGAGTCTTCCTCCTGGTTTGACAATAATTCTTTTAACTTGAAAACGCTCGCCTTGGTCTATGGAGTCAAAAACTCCCCAAGGTCTAGTAACTTTTCTGTGTGAATGAGCTTGAGTGATTTCAGCTTTCTCAAGCATATTAACCACCTCTCTGATTTTTTCCGCGTCAGAAATATTAGAAACTAAAATAGCATCGGGAGTTTCTACTACAAACAAGTCCTGGGTACCAACAGCAACAACCTCTCTACCCATAGAATAGACAAAAGTATTTTTGGCATCAACGAAATGTGCTTTTCCACTCGATCTGTTTCCATTCGAATCAGCAACAAACAAATCTGCCAAGGCATTCCAACTTCCAATATCACTCCAAGCGCTTTTCAATGGAACCATTCTGACATCCTCATGTTTCTCCATGACTGCATAGTCGATTGACTCACTTCGACATTTTTGCATTGAATCATATTCAAGTAAAAGAGTTGAATTACAAATTTCCCCATTCTGATAGGCATTTTTTACCTGATTCAGAATGTCTGGTGCAAATTTCTCAAGTGAGCTAAGAATTGTTTCAGGATAAGCCATAAAACTACCCGCATTCCAATAAACATTCTTGGATGAAATTAATTGTTGTGCTTTTTTTAAATCAGGCTTTTCTATAAATTCCTTAACATTAAAGAAATGTTGGTCATCAAAAGATTTAAATACATCCATGTATCCGTATGCCGTGCTGGGAAAAGTTGGTTGCGCGCCTAAAGCAACGATCGCATTTTTTTCTAAGGCAAAAGACCCTGAAATAACTGTTTCAATATAAGCCTCTACATCGTTTATGAAGTGATCACTTGGACAGAAAATTAGTATATGGTTTTTGTCTGCCATTAGGCATGCTGCTGCCATTGCAGCGGAAGTGTTTCGAGGTAATGGTTCAAGTATAAATTGAGACGAGGCATCTGATTCTGCAACAATGTCTTGCATCAAAAATTTATGATGTAAAGAACCAACACAAATAGCTTGATCTGCTAATTCAGTCGAAGCATTGTTAAATTTAATTAATGAATTTTTAGAAAAAAAACGATCTAGTGTTATTTGCAATAGGCTCTTGTCGTTAAAAAAAGGAACAAATTGCTTTGGCAAGCTTTTTCTAGACAGTGGCCACAACCTTGTTCCAGAGCCACCACAAAGTATTACAGGACATATTTTTTTGGACATATTGCAAAAACTTCACTTTATAGGCCTCTCAGTATAACTATCAAAACCAAAAAAGATCAAAAAAAGTATATATTTAAATCTCCTAAATCAAAATCCAGTACTTCGGATCAAATTTATTAAAAACGCTTCAGAAATTATCATTGCATTATGAAAATCATCTGAAAGATTACTAGAATTTAATCCGGTAAAGCGGATTTTGATTAGCTCATTTTCTTTGTTTGATAATGCAGTGATATCAAATCTATTTTTTTCTTTTTCAGAGAAAGTAGCAAACAAAACAGCATCGAAATGTGATCCCATGGACTTAAGTTTTTTTGGTGGAAAATACTTTATGTCGCCACTTACAAGATTCTGCATTCTTTGAAGATTTTTAACTTCTGACATGAGAACATTTTTAAAGTTGTAGCCCTCTGAAAAATTATAAATAACAGATATCGCTTCATTTTCTCTGGCATAAACAATTTGGCTAAAACCCTTGTTAGAAACTTCCTTTACTTTAACAAAACCTGATGCTTCAGTTGGTAATTTTGGTATCTCACTTGCTAATGCTAGCTTAAAGAAAACTGTGATTGTTAATGATAAAAATAAATTGATGCATACTCTCATGTGTTATTCCTGAGGTTTTGTTGAGGAATGATATTACTATTGTTACGAATTCTTTTAGGATAAAAGAGAAATTACTTCTGTTTCACTACTGGGAGCAAGTGCATTGACTTGGGCATTGATTATTTCTTGTATTTGTGCCCTGATGGCAACCATTAATTCTGCAACAAAACCTGCCTCTTCAACCTCAGCTACTAATGTCTGGCTTATTGTTACAGAGTTACCTCCGTTATCAGATGTAACTGTTGCCGCATTTTGATTAATGCTTGCTTGGGCTGATGCAATGATTGTTTGCTGTTCAGCAATTTGTTTTAATAATTCATCCAAAGCATCCAAAGCGTCTGCAATTTCAGCATCTGTTTTTAGACCTTCAGTAAATAGTGCTTTTGTATCCCCAGAGAACTGTCCAGTAGCTACAGACTGTAATTGGGAAAAATTCAACTTTGCTAGAACTGGAAAGGCAGAAACATTAATACTTCCATTTTTCCTAACCACTGGCTTGTAAGCCTTAGCATAATCTGGCTCTGTGTTTTGCCAAGATGTTATGGACGCAACACCTGTAGAAAGATCATAGTCTTGGTCAGAAAATCTTACATATTCAAAATTAGCAAGTGAATCAGTACCTTCTGAACCACTATTCGCGGTAACAGAAGCACTAGTTCCATTTCCGGTAATGGTATAGTTCTCAATTACTCCACTGTAAACCGCATAGTCGGTGCCTCCAGCTCCATCTAGAATATCATTTCCACCATTTCCAGTGATTTTGTTCGACTCACTATTTCCAGTTATAGTATCTGCCTTAGCTCCACCTTTGGCATTTTCAATAACTGTACTGATGGCGATCATTAGATTATCTTGACCTTCATACCATCCGTCACCGTAAGGTGATCCATGAGTAGCACCTGAAGACGCAGCAGCACTTGCATTGTCGATATGTCCCTGAAGTGTTGCTGAATTGAATCCTTGATTTACATAATATGCAATTTGGGCACTGCGTTCCCACTGTCCAATAGAGCTTGCAGTCCCCCCATTTAAATTGATGTTCACAGCTTCAGTTTGGTTAGATGCATCAATTGTATCTGTACCTCCGCTATCAACAATTGTGCGCATCATCACAGGCTTATCATCGTAACTGTAAGTTGTATCACCTAAATTGGTATTAGTTGAAGTCCCATACAAGTATTCGATAGCTTGAACATCGAAAATTCCAGGAGTTTCTGCGTAAATAGTTGAAACACTTAGTGATCCACCTGAAGTAGCCCAATATCTGTTTCTGTCAACAGATGTGTAGGACATTACAGATCTTCTGACAATATCATCATAGTCACCAAGTGATTTTCCTGCTGAGGATGCTCCCCCAAAGGTATGGCTTAGACCTACCGCATGGCCAATTTCATGAAGAGCAGTGTAATAATTAAAATTTCCTTGTTCAAATGGACCAGAGTATTGTCGAGTAAACCAAGCATCACCACCTGTAACTCCACTATTAGGGTAATAGGCAAAGGCCGACCTGTTATTATCACTTGAGGACTCGGTAGTACCTCTTAGTCTTATTTCACCAACAGTATTACCTGATTCTGTAATTTTTTCAAATGTCCATGCACCTGCTTCATCCCAATAATTAAGAACCGTATCAAGTGTTGTTTCAGTACCTGCAGATGCAATAAGAGAATTGCCAGCCGTGCCGCCACCGTTTGAATCAAGCATATAGGTGTGAACAACTCCGGAAGTTTTATAATAGGAATACGACATAGTTTCCGTTGCAGATAAATCCCATTTAGGTCCGCCAAGTAATGCATCAACATTCGTTGTACCTGTATGTCCAGCGGATGCAACAACACCTGTTAAATTTGCAGCATTAGTTCCTGCACCATCAGCTATAAATACAGTATCACTTCCAGGACCAATAGCCCCTGCTGCAGCAGCTCCTCCTGATAGTCTTCCAGCTTCAATTGCCCCACCTTGAGAGGAACAGATTGGACATGATCCAGGATCATGATTACCAGCCGTTTGATCAGCCATATGTGCAAGATTAACTTCAATTTTAGCCAGAATATTTGCTTCTACTGAACCAAACTGACCATTATTTACAACTGTATCAAAATACTTCTCTTTGACTTCTGAACCTATCGGGCTTACATTGATTTTTGATTGAGATGCCCTAATGATTACCGTGGAAATGTACTTGGACATTTCGTTTTCAAGGTCTTTTAATTCAATGTCTAGAGTTTTACGAGTTTCTGAACCCTCTTCTGTGTTCTTTAGATCCAAGAGTTTTGTTTTAATATCTGATAAAAAATCACCGATAGTTGAGAGAGAACTCTTTGACACTTGAACTAAGGAGGTCATGTTCGAATATCTATCAACTGTATCTTTTAATAAGAGATAAGATGTATCAGATGCAGTGATTGTCAAATCTAATTTATCTTTATTTGCCACACTAGCCACAGAATCTGACTTTGCATCAAAATTTAACTGATGAGTTTTAGGATCACTAATAGATTCAAATCTTTTACTTAAATAATTGGCAGCAGTTAAGTTTACTAACTCACTCATCTCTTAATCCATTAGTTGAAAATCTTCCATTTTGTTAGTCGACAGAAAAGAAAAAAAATTTATCTATTTCAACTAATTAATGAATCAAAATATGATTAAAAAAAAAAAAAAATCAGATAGTTGAGAAAGTTAGCTTAAATACAACACTTATTGTGTGATGTATAAGAAAGCTTATTGCTTGATTTGTTGAGAGCAAACCTTGTTTTTTTTATTTGTGAATTATTTTAATTAAAATAATTGTTTGGCTTTCCAAGCACCCATTTCCCCGAAAATGTAACCTTTCCTGATTTATCAGTCAAAGTACCCTCTCCGTGTTGCTCGCCGTCTTCCCAATCGCCCACATACGTACTTCCATCTATTCCAATATAGGTTCCATAACCATGAGGCTTGTTGTTTAAAAATTCCCCAATATATGTAGATCCATTTGATCTAGTATGAATCCCAAGTCCCGATCTATTGCCTGATACCCATTGACCGACGTATTTATCTCCATCTGGCCAAAAATATGTACCTTGCCCATTTAGTTGCCCATCAAGAAACTCACCAATATATCTTGAACCGTCGGGCCATGATTGCTCTCCATTTTCAATCCCTTTTCCCGTAAAACTATTTTTTTTACTCAAGATTATCTTTCTTTATAAACTTAAATCAATAATGACATGATTTTTGCTTTGAATCATAACTGTTAGCAAATTCGAATTGCGCATTATGAGGTATTAAATTGTCGGTAATTAATACAAATCTCAAGGCCTTGATAACTCAAGACGCCTTAAATATAAACAATAGACATCTATCTACAGCAATGGAGAGACTGTCTACCGGCTACCGGATAAATTCTGCAAAGGATGACGCTGCTGGTTTGGCCATTAGCACTCGAATGGACACCCAAATTCGAGGTCTGAGTATGGCTATAAAAAATGCTCATGATGGGATTTCTGTAATAGGTACTGCTGAAGGTGCTATTGATGAGATAACTAATATACTTCAGCGGATGAGAGAACTCTCAATTCAATCTGCAAATGACACTAACAGCGAAAAAGACCGCAAATATCTTCAAGATGAAATTGATCAATTGGTTCGAGAAATAGACAGAATCACAGAGACTACTCAATTTAACTCAATGAACGTCCTTGATGGAACCTATGATTGTAAAGTTTTCCAAATCGGAGCAAATCAAGGCCAAACTATGAACGTATCAATTGGCAGTATGGCCACGAAAGTCTTGGGAGTAGCAATATCAAATTCTGCCGCTGCGGCAGAATATTGCCCTCCTCCAGACCCTTTACTTACAGGGACAACTGCGCAGGGTACGCCATCCAACCCTACTGTTATTGATTTAGAATTTTTGAACATTTCAGGTTCAGATGCCTATACTTTGACCTTAACAGATGAAATGTCCGGATTAACTGCATCAATAACGTCTCTGAGTGTAAACCTAACAAGCACTCTGAGTAAAAATAGTTTCCGAGATAGCATCAATCTAGCTTTTGCAACTTCTCAAGTCGATACAACTATTACTGGCACAAGTACGATGTCTAGTGCGTCAACATCAACAATTAACTTAACAAGCGCCACATCTTATGACCAAACTAAATTTTCAATCTCGGTCGATGGTGGAGCAAATGTAGAAGTTGACGTTCGATCACAAGTGCTATCTACAGCTGGTATTGATACTACCAGTGTCACTCAAACCACACTAGTTAGCGCAATAGAAACCCAATTACAAAGAATTTTTGATACTAGACTCACCGTGAGTACTGCTGGAGGAGCATTTACAATTACTGATGAAGAAGGAAGAAGACTAAAAGTTACACAAGGTGCTGGTAACGGGTTTTTATTTGGAACTGACCCAGTAAACTATGGTGCAATTATCACTAGGGAAACAACCAGAAATAATTTGTCAGTAGATTGGTCAGCAAACGTTCTTTCCTTGACAAATGCTGCAGGTGGCAAAACAATAATAAGTGACTATCAAGCACTCAATGATAGTCAGATATTTATGGATGTAGTCGATGAAAATCAGGTAGATGGAGTATTTGATCCAATCTTACTTGCTACATCATCAACTACAAATTTACCAACTACTCCTTCCGCAACTTTTACTGGCAAAACCGAGGAAACTCAGATTTCTTTAAGGTTTTCTGATCAGGTAGGTGACGGCTCATCTGCTGAATATGCTTTTAATTTAACTAATGGTCAGGGAGATGTATATGCTCAATTCTCAGGAAGTGGTTTAAATGTATTTAAAACACTTTCAGCAGGTTCAATTCGAGAATCAGTTTTATCAGCATTATCCTCAGGTGTATCAAATCTTGGTATCACCGACTCAAGTATCGATATTTCCGAGTGGGATGTAGCAATGAGTGGAGATCATCTACTCATTAAAAATAAAAAAGGTAGAGCCATAGCAGTTGAGGACTTTAGTAGTTCTGCTGGTTACATGACAGCAACTCCAATAAATGAACCAGGTTCAGCAAAGATTTTGGCTGATAAAAATGCATACTATTCTGAAACTAGGATAGGTTTAAATACTAGTGCATTTGGACTAGATTACTCTGCATCTGGCACTGATCGTTTTAGCTTTACTTTAGACGGGGTCGGCAACTCAGCAAACTTAACTGTAAGCGTTAATGGGTCTGCAACCGGCGGAGGACTTGTAAGCGGAGCAACATTTGCTGCAAGCGTCCAGTCTGCTCTGAGAGCTACTGACATCATGATTAGAGATCCTAATAATGGAAGTGCTATTGCTACAGCAAGTTTAACGTCAATTACAGTTCAATATGACTCTGACACAGCAGAGCTAGTTATAAGAGACCCTGCAGGAAGAGCTATTGGTTTCGGGATGGACTCATCTGCTAATAGTTTATGTAACACTGGTTACATCCTAACAACTGCATTTACAACTGGCCCCCCAAATAAAATGTATACGGTAGATGTAGATTCATCCGTTGCACAAGGAGATGTGTACAATGCAACAACAGTTACCTTAGATTTCAATACTTCTGATATTGCATTTAATCTTCAAGTAAACGGACAATTTCTTGATGGATCCTCCTCAAGTACTGGTTCTGCATTGATAGCCAGCAATATAATTGATTGGAATGCCGAATACCCATTTGGGTCATCGATACTTAAATCAAAATTGGATGAACTTATGACCACGCTAAATTCTGTTCATCCCAGAGATGTCTTTGAATACTCCATTTTCGGAGATCAAATAACACTTTACCAACGTGATGGTGGAGAAATAATTTTAGGAGGATATGTATCCTCCAGCAATAACAGAAAATTAACTGCCGAAGTAACACCAGGCATTGATCAAGGAGAAAAAGTTACGCTAAGTTTTAATGCTCACACTTTAGCTTACGGGGGCACAGCAGAGGGAACAGCGGCTTTATCAACTAATGCAACACTAAATATTGAAGGGGACGACATTTACTCCATGAAAATTTCAAATGGGATAAATAGTTATTCCCTTGAGAGTACGATTGTTGACATAAGTAATTCCCGAAGTGTGGCTAATTTTCTACAAAGTCTCGAAGAATCCCTGTATGGCTCAAACATAAGTGTATCCATGGATCTTGATGGGAATGTTTTATTCACCAGAAATGATGGAGGTATAATCATACTTCAAGAATTTACCTCAGCTGCGGGAAGACAGGGTACTTGGACTCCAAGCCCGGGACAAGGAGACACAATTCCTTTAACAGGAAAAGGGGTGGTTGAGGGAAGTACAACAAATTTGCTTTCAGCTAATACATCTTCGTCAACTGAAACTGCAACAGCTTCCTCGTCATTAACTAGTTACATTCCAATCGGAGACGATGTCAACCTTGCAGTTTCTAATATTTCTATTGCAACGCAACAAGACTCAGAACTAGCACTTGTTGCAATTGACCATGCATTAGATTATGTTCAAGCTGAGAGATCTAACTTAGGAGCAATTCAAAATCGTTTAACCCACACAATAGATAATTTATCAAACATTGTGACTAATACCTCTGCTTCCAGAAGCAAGATAAGAGATGCAGACTACGCTAAAGAAACTGCTGAATTATCTAGAACACAAATTATTCAGCAAGCAGCTACAGCTATTTTGGCCCAAGCTAATCAATCTCCTCAATCGGTTCTTCAATTACTTCAGTAGATTTCTACTTCGTAATTGGTCAAGTTAGATTTTTTTTAAAACATTGATCAAGTCATCTTTTTTAATAGGTATATTACCTAATCTTGAAACCTGAATTGCAGCGGCAACATTACCAAGGTATGATGCTTCCCATATTGTCGCTCCAAGTTTAATACTTAAAGCAACTGTGGCAAGAAGTGCATCACCTGCACCTGCAGTGTCAACCGGGTTTGAGTTAAAAGCCATCAAGGAATCAGTTTTATAGTTAGGATTATTAGCTAAAGCAACCAAGCCTTCAGCACCAAGTTTCACAATAAGGTTTTTAGCTTCAGACTTTTCAACCAAGCAATTACTAATTTGTTGAATGCCTGACTTAAAATCATTAGTTGCTAATCGCACTTCCCTTTCAGTAGCAGAAATCAACTTAGAACCTTTGAATCTAGAAACATCGCTCATTTGAGAAGAGGCCTGACTGTCAGCAACATACGGTATTTTTTCTTTTTTACAGTACTGACTGATACTATCTACTAAATTTTGAGGTAAGCACCCATAATTAAAATCTGAAAAAATAACCAAATCAACCTGTTTGATATTGAATAAAAATTTATGGACAAACTCTACACACTCTTTTTCTTCCAAATCGTGCGACTTTAAATTATTAACTCTCAGCAAAGTTTTTGAACCAGATCTATATCTTTGCTTTAGAGTTGTTGGTCGAGTACTGTCAGTTATAAAATGATGTTGAACACCATAATTTTCAAGTGATACTTTTGCCGCTTCGCCTGTAGCATCATCTCCAACAACAGTAATGTAAGTGGATTTTGCTCCAAGACCTGCGACATGTGCAGAAACTATACCGGCACCACCAACAAAGCGAGCTGTATCAATTGGTGACACAACAATAGTAGGATCCTCTTGAGACATCCCAAGAGCCTCACAATAAACATATTCATCTATTATTAAATCACCCACAATAACAACGTTAAGGGATGAAAATAAATTAACTAATTCAGTTAGACGATTTTGTGAAATTGAATGTCTATTTAAAAAAAATGAATCTTTTTTAAAATTTTTAAACTCCGAAGATCCTAGTAATTCTTTTCTAATAAGATCCCTTGATGAAAATTTAGCTTCATCTGCACTAAAAATAAGTCTTCCGCCATATTCTTCGATTATTGCCTTCTCTGAGTTTGTCATGTGAGAAAACTCTCGACCTTTTACGACAATGCTGGGCTCTAATTTTTCGATAATTGAGTTAAGTGAATCATTTGGAAATACTATGACTTCGTCAATTGCTTCTAATTGATTTATGCTTGACACTCTATCTTTTTCACTAACAAAAACTTCAGAATAATCATCGTTAAATAATCCAACAATTAAAATATCACCACATGTCTTTGCAAAATTTATAAGTCTTAGATGACCAGGATGTATAAAATTAAATTTTCCAGATATAAAAACAATTTTTTTATTTTCATACTCCATTAATAGTTTGTTAATTTTTTTCTCAAGAGCATTAGATAATTTATTTTCCACTATGCATTAAATCCTAAAAAATGTTGTACCATGGTTTGGTGTCTAGACTAATAAATGTACTCTTACTTGCTGCTGGGGAAGGCACGCGGCTTCGACCAATCACTGAAAACACTCCTAAATGCCTTGTCAAAATTGGAGGAAGACCTCTCCTAGAATATTGGCTAGATATTTTGAATGATTCATCAATCGTAGACAAAATTTACATTAACGTATGTTACTTGTCCGAGCAAGTGATTGATTATGTAAAAAAACATAAATTATGTAGCAAAATAATTTTAATAAAAGAAGAAACGTTAATTGGTACCGGTGGAACTCTAATAAATTTGTTAAAAAAATTACAGGATCAAAAACCTATTTTTTTTGCTCACGCTGACAATTTTACCAAATTTAAAATAAAGGAATTCTATCAAGCCCACCTTGAACGCCCTGATGAATGCGGTATTACGATGATGACATTTATAACGGATGCACCTGAAAGTTGTGGCATTGTCACAGTCAATGAGGACGGGGTGGTCACAGATTTTAACGAGAAGGTTAGCGGTAACTTCGGAAATTTAGCAAACGGCGCGATCTTTTTGATTGACCCAAAATATCAAGTACAAATCAGAAATTTAAAAAATATTAAAGATTTCAGTGCCGAAGTAATACCCATGTTTCTGAATAAAATTTATACATACAAAAATGAATTCTTCTTGCTGGATATTGGAACACCAGATCGACTTTTAAAAGCAAGAGAATTGATAAATCTAAAAAATATTCAACAATGATAATTGAAAAAAAAATAAATGCTATTTCACTGGATCTTGGAGAATCTCCTATTTGGGTGAACAGTACACAAAAATTTTATTTTGTTGACATCAAAAATCCCAAAATATATTCATTTGAGCCGTGTGAACAAAAATTAGTTGTCTTTGATATGCCTTTTTTAGCTAGTTGTATTGTAAATATAAGTACAGATAAATTTTTAATAGCTAGCGAAAACAAAATTTATGAAGCTACCAATGAGTTTAAACAATTACGCGAAAAATGTTCTGTGAATTCTAATATTGTTGGAAAACGCTTTAACGATGGAGCATATGACAGTAATGGCTATTTGTGGATTTCAGGTATAGCAAGTGATGATAAAAATTTATCATCAATTTTTAAAATATCACTAAAAAATGATGTTACAGTTTTTGAAAAAAACAATGTACAACTTGGGAATGGTATTGATTGGAGTCACGACAAAAAAAAAATGTTTTTTAACGATAGTAAAGCCAAAATAATGTATAGATACGACTTTGACAAAAAATTTCAGATGATTTCAAATAAAAAAAAATTTTTTGATTTTAATAACTTTAATGGAGAACCTGATGGTCTAACTATAGACAGTTTTGAAAATATTTGGGTTCCAATTTGGAACGATGGAATCATTACCAAAATCTCTCAAGAAGGAAAACTTTTAAACTACTATAATTTCCCAACACAGAGACCTACATCAGTTGCATTTTCTAATGATAATAAGAGAACTATGTTGATAACAACAGCAAAGCTAGATAAAGAAAATTCAATAAAGACAGATGACGGATGTGTATTCATTGCCAGATATGAGTAGCTCTGTGGAAAATAATTTATATGCTGACAACCCAAAAACTGAACTGGTAATCATTGGGCTTGGTAAAATTGGTTCTAATTTAGTGAAAAATTTAATCAAAAACACCTCTTATAAAATAAACATTTACGACAGTAATAAAAATAAAACTGAGGAAGTTTTTAATTTAATAAATAACAAAAAAAGATTAAAGGCTCCCTCTAAAATTGATGAAATTTTTAATTCCAAAACTACAAAAAAAATTATTTTTATTCTAGTCCCATCTGGTAAAAAATCCATAAGCCTGCACCGAAAGATTAAAAAATTAGTTGATTTTCAAGATGTAACCTTGAATTGTTGTAACGAAAACTACAAAGATTCAAATCTTTTGGCTTTAGAGTTTAAGAAATCTAAAAGGGATTACTTAAGTGTCGGAATCTCTGGAGGTACTTATGGTGCAAGAAATGGGTTAGCCATTATGGTTGGTGGGCCAAGAAAAGCATATCAAAACCTTTTGCCAATTTTTAAGAAGATTGCAGCAACAAAATATTCTGTAAATTATTTTGGTGAAATGGGAGTAGGTCACTTGGTTAAAGTATTACATAACTATTTAGAGTATGCCGAAATGCAGTTGTTAGTCGAAAAAATTATTTTTTTAAGATTATGTGTTCAAATGAATTGGAAACAAATACACAATTTATTAGTACAAAATAGCAAAACAATTTCACAATCCTATTTACTTCAATTAACAGTTGGCATTATAAAGCGTATATCAGACGACCCAGAATTTTATAAGAATTTATTGCCGTTCGTTACTCATAATAATACTGGATTATGGGGCTTGACTGAATCTATTGAGTCAGAATCATTCGTTCCCACTTTACAATCAGGAGTTATGAACAGGGTTTGGTTAAAAAACATGAAAGCTTTGTTCAATAACAAAAAAAACCCCTCGAATTCTTCGGTAAATCCAAATGTAAATTTTTATTTAAAAACAATCAACCAAACCTACTATTTTTCAAGGCTTGCTCTTATGATGCAGTTTACCGATTTAGTTGACGACGTGAATAAAAAAAATAAGATAAGTATTGATTTGAATTTATTGGAAGAGAACTGGCGCTCAGGAGCCATCGTATCTTCAAAATTAATTTCAAAACTTTCGACTATTAATATAGCCAAAACTAAACTTTGTGATCAAAGACAAACTCTTAGGCAAATTTATAAAACCTTTACTAATACTTTCAACTTATCTAATAAATGTGCTTGTCCTTTAGTATGCACATATTCAAGTTATATCTATTTGACATACAGTTCGACTAGAGATACAAATAGTAAAATTTTGGCATTGCAAAGAAATCAATTTGGAGAACACCCTTTACCATTAGGAAAATATGCGTCAACAGGTAAGCAATAATCTCAGAATAATATTAATAGGAGTGAGTGGTTCAGGAAAAACCACAATAGGGAAATTGTTTTCAAAGTACTTTAAATTTAAATTTATAGAAGGCGATAATTATCATCCCATGTCTTCTAAAATAAAAATGCAAAAAGGAGTGCCTCTGAATCGAAATGATAGAGTAATTTGGCACATCAAAATTCAAAAAAAACTTGACTTACATAGAAGTTGGGTCCTTTCTTGCTCGGCACTTGGAAAATGGCAAAGAAAGATACTTTTTAAAAAAAATAAAAGTCTCTTTTTTATTCACTGTAAATGTGATGAAACAATTTTAGCCAAAAGGCTTGGTATGAGGACAGGACACTTTTTTCCGGCTAGTCTTTTAAGTAGTCAGTTATGTTCATTTGAAAACCCAAGAGACATACCCGTGCTAAAAACGTCTTTATCGAAGTCTCAATGTCTTAGGAAAATTTTTTTGATCACAGAAAATCAAAGCCAATCCTTTTCAAACTATAGGAGTGATTTGTCTAGGTTGTAAGAAATGGTGGGTAAACATGGTAATTGCACATGAATCCGCAGGGGCTAGATTTTTTATGTGAGGTATCTGACTAACGGAGAAAAATTTATATGATTTCCCTTCTTTCAAAACAATTTTTGATTTGTCCTCCTTCGAGAAAAAAACAGAAAAAAAACTTCTACTTTTTATTTCATCACCGTAAATAAAGGAATTCAATTCCAATTTTAAAAAAAAATCTACTTTTTTTGGAAGAATAAGTAACTCCTCAAAAACTTCTCGTTTAACTGCTTCTTCAAGAGATTCATTTTTCGTCGCTGTTCCACCAAACAGCCCCCACAAACCTGGGCAGTTTATTTCCAGCTTATCATCTCTTTCTTGCAAGCATATTTTTTTTTCGTCATCGAAAATCAAAGCACCAACACATTCCACTATTCTCTTACTCATCATAAATTTAAAAAAATTAATTAGTAATTTCTATTCGTCGTATTTTTTATCATTCGAAATCCCTTTACTAACTCCCTGACACCTTGCTCAAGCGTTACTGAAGTTTTAAAACCAGTTGATTCAATTTTTTTATTTGAGACAATATAATTCCTTTGATCCGGATCGGAACCAACTTTGGCATCTAATATTTCTAAATTTGGAACCTCTTCTTTAATTTTTCTACACAGGTCTAATTTAGAAATATTTGCAGAAGACAAGCCTACGTTGTAAATATTTTCTTTCATAGACTTAAAATGTACAACACAATGATGAAAAACCCTCGAAATATCCCTGACATGAATGTAATTTCGTTTGAATTGGCTTTCAAATAAAACAATGAATCCGTCATATACAGCTCTGAAAGTAAAGTCATTTACCAATAAATCAAGTCTCATTCTCGGGGACATTCCAAATACAGTGGCCAACCTTAAACTTATTGTGTTTTCGTGTTCCATTAATTCTTGCTCTACAATAACCTTGTCAGAAGCGTATTTAGAAATCGGTTTTAATTCAGACTCTTCGGTGCAAAAATTATCCTTGTTGCCAGAGCCATAAGCACTATTTGTAGTTGGCATGATAACTACTTGTTCTTTAGATAAATTTTGTAACATTAATAGAACGGACTGTTTGTTGATTGAATCTGCTCCATAAGGATCAGCTTTACAAAGAGGAGCGCCAACCAAAGCTGCCAAAGGGAAAATGATATCATTTTTTTTTAGTAGACTTTTAACTAGAGATTCATCACGAACATCTCCCCTGTAAACTTCAAAATTGTCAAAGATTGCACAGTGATTGAGCCCAGATTGTCCATACATAAAGTTGTCTAACACAGTCACTTTGTATCCAGAATTCAAGAGATCAGGAATAAGTATTGATCCTATATAACCTGCACCGCCAGTGACTAAAATATTTTTCATTTTTATTCTTTATAAGTTGTTCAAAACAGAGCAAATACTATCTATCTCAGCCCTAGCAAGAGAGGGAAAGTTACCAATATAAAACCCGTAAAAGTGAACATGTTCAACCACTGGAAAATTCTTGTGATAATTTTTTGGAACATAATTTTTAAGATAAGGCTGTCGTAATTGATTACCACCACCTGCACTCCCCCTTCTAAACTCGATACCTTCCCGTTTCATATTAGTAATTAAGACGTCAACTTTTTCCTTGTAGTCATCTGAGAGAAAAATATTAAATGCATAATTACTTATTCCCTCTAACTTGAAATCTGTAAAGTAAATTTTTTTATCTAGTTGAGATAAAAAATATAAGAAATTTTTATTCCTTTTCTCAATAAAGCCATCTAATTTTTTAAGTTGGTTAATGCCAAGTACTGCTCCTATTTCTGTATTACGCATATTATAAGCTGGGTACATAAAAATAAATTCAGGGTTTAATTCAGGGTTATTTGAAATTACTGCTGATTTAGTTTCTACATCATCCATTTCCCTTAACATTCCATGTGAACGCATTAATCTGCAAAAATTATAAACTTCTTTATCATTGGTACAAATCATTCCACCTTCAATTGTGCTCATATGATGCGCATAATAAAAAGAAAAATTCGAAATCCAACCAAATGATCCAAGTTTTTTACCCTCATGCTTTGCACCGTGCGATTCGCACACGTCTTCAATCAGATAAATATTTTTACCTGAGATTTCCTT
>MDTB01153915.1_pt1 | contig 16474 bp, 27 predicted proteins | sample 811161 | NCBI WGS metagenome assembly MDTB01 (sample SAMN05326650, study PRJNA326480) | marine metagenome | isolation source: seawater | place: Mediterranean Sea | collected 2009 | reverse complement strand
CCTGTAGTTTAACGGTAAAACACCCGGCTTATACTCGGCACAGTCTCCAGATTAGAGAGCGATCCAGGTTCGAATCCTGGCGGGACCACCAACTTTATTTTCAATTAGGATAAAATTAGTGAGCCTTATTCAGTTGGGTAAGGCTTACGAATCATTCGCAATGCTTCTTCCATGTACTCTTCGCATTTTTCAGTATTGCCCATAACACGTTCTTCAATGGCTTTTTTTCTCCATTCTTGGCTGTCTGCCCATAATGGAGCATCAGTACGTTTGTTTTCCATATTTTGGTAATGGATAGCATCATCTGTACAAGTGCCATTTCCACGTGAGTGGCCTGCTAAAGCAGTGGTTGTAAAAGCTATTGCAAATACAAATATTGTGAATATAAGTGTTTTCATGTACAAATATTTAGTTTTTTTTGGAAAAAATGGTTGACAGAATCCAACTTTATGTTAATATTATAATATGAACACACAGACAGAGAGTAAAATGCAAAACAAATTAGCAAGAGATTATACATATAATACAGACAAAATGGTACAATTGGCTTGTATGGTGTACAGATTACATGGATATAAGAAAACATCAGAAGCACAACATTGGTCACAAGACGAAAATGATCATGTTTATTCTAACAAAGAACTAATGCAAAAGTATGTAAAAGATGGTTTCTCAATAAATGAAGAAGATGTGAAAAGAGCTGAAAGTATCAAGCAACATTTTCAAGGTTTGATTTTTTCAGCAATTGGCGGTTTTAAAAACAACTATGAAGAAAACTTGTTCAAACTTATGAATCAAGAAAACGTACACCCGAAACAGTTTGGGTATCTTGCAAGTTTACCACACACTTTGAATATTCAAGAAAAAAGAGAAGAACAAAAAGAACACGATCAAGAAATTGCAGACAAGTCAAAATTTGTTGGAATCAAAGGTAATCGTAAAAACTTTGATGTTGTTATTGACTCTGTTCGTTTTATACAGTCAAGAGGATTCTACGTAATTACAATGTTAGAAGGTAAAAACGTAATTAAAACTTTTAATTCTAATGATGGCGATAATGAATGGATGAAGCAGTTCTTAACTGAAGGCAATAAAATTAAATTTAGTGCCAGAGTAAAAGACCATTTAGTAAGCAAGTTTACAGATGGTGAAGAAACAATAATACATAGAATATCAAAGAAGGTAATAAAATAATGCAAACAGGTTGGAATATAATTAAAGAACTAGAATCAGATAACTCAAGATTATTTAAAGAAAAAGTTATATGGCGTGAAGCAATGGCCGACAACGTAGAGTTCTTTGAAGGCTGTAAAATGGCCTTAGACAAACTTTATACTTTTGGTGTAAAGCAGGTTCCTACTGCCACTAAAGATGGTCCTGGTTGTAGTTGGGAACAATTTAATGAACTTACCAGAAAATTAAATAACAGAACTTCCACTGGTCATGCCGCTAGAGATCTTATAAAGTTTCATATGGATATATCTACAATAGATCAATGGAACAACTGGTACAGACGTATTCTTATCAAAGACTTGAAATGTGGAGTGTCTGAAAAAACAATTAATTCACAAACAAAAAAGCACTAAAAGAAAAATATAATGTTCCTGTGTTTCAATGTATGTTGGCACACGATTCAGCTAATCATGAAAAGAAGATGGTTGGTATGAAACAAGTTGAAGTAAAACTTGATGGTGTACGAGTTATTCTAATTGCTCGTAGAGATGGAACAGTTGAAACATTTTCAAGAAATGGAAAACAGTTTCATAATTTCCAACACATTTGTGATGAAGTAAGACAAACAATTATGGATCATGAACTTGAATTGAACTATGACTTGGTTCTAGATGGAGAAGTAATGAGTTCAAGTTTTCAAGATCTTATGAAGCAAGTACATAGAAAAAGTATGACAACTGCCAGCGATGCAGTATTACATTTATTTGATATGATGCCACTTGATAAATTCTTAGAAGGCGAATATCCAGTAAGTCAACAGATTAGAAGTAAGAATGTTCAGCACTTTGTAGACACCTATAAACCAATTTTAAAGCACGTACAAGCACTCTCTTTTGAAAATATAGACTTTGATAGCTCAGAAGGTCAAGAACGTTTTAAGCAGTTAAATAAGGAGGCCGTTGAGGGTGGTTATGAAGGTGTAATGATCAAAGATCCAAATGCATACTATGAATGTAAAAGATCTCACAGTTGGTTAAAAGCCAAGCCATTTATTGAAGTATCATTAAAGGTAACAGGACTTGAACAAGGTACAGGACGTAATGAAGGTATACTTGGTGCTTTGATTGTTGAAGGTACTGATGATGGCAAAATGATTAAAACAAATGTTGGTTCTGGATTAACAGATGCTAACAGAAAAGAATTTTGGGAAAACCAGGATAAATTAATTGGACAGATTGTTGAAATTAGAGCAGATGCAATCACACAGAACCAGGATTCAACTGATTACAGTTTAAGATTTCCTAGATTTTTAAGATTTAGAGGTTTTGAAAAAGGTGAAAAAATATAGTGCCTCACAAAGAAAGAAAAATGTTAGATTATGAAATAGAAGAAAAAACATCTGGAGGAGCAGTTTATGAGGCAGGTGTTAGAGAAAGTAAAAGGAATAAAGCATTAAGAAGAATAGCACAACCACTTATGGACAAGTATTGGAAAAACAGAGGTCAGAATGTGACCACATTACATAGAGTTTACAGAGTTTCAGAATACTTGTTAAAAAGAAGTAAAAGACACAAATGAAAAAACAAATAACCACAGTAAAAGAAGTATTACATGAAAAACCAAAAGGTGTTTACATCTATCGTATTATGTACGATGATAAGATTCCTTTCTATGTTGGTGTAAGTTTAAAAGATATACAAGCTAGGTTTAAAACACACATAGCAAAGTTTTCCGGATATAAGAAATATCCAAATAGACCGAAATGTATGGAAATGGTTTTTGAACACAAAGATCTAAGTTTTAAATGTATTGGAAGACAGGTGCATGGTTTTCGACAAATAAGAAACATTTTTGATAAAAACAAAATTAAGTTTGATTTTCTTAATGCTAAAGTAATATTAGAAAAACATCATAACGAAGCATTATCAGATCACGGAACAGAATTAAGTAAAGACAGTGATTGGCCACTAACAAACAAATTTGTTATAGAACAAATGGAGGATAAAATACTATTAAAGGAAATACCACTAGCTAATGATGAAACAATACATTTAGCTGAAAAAAGGTTAGGTTTATGAATTTTACATTTGAAAAAATTACAGAAGTAGATATACAACAAGATCCAGTAAGGTCAGAACTGTCATTACAGTTTCGTATTGATCCAGGTAGAGAAATTTATGCTCTTAAACAAGAAGATGGAAAAAATGCGGCAGTAGTTTGTATTGCATACTGTGATCATGTACCAAAATCAATTGATGAATTAAAGAAGTTTACAAATCCAACTGGCGAAGTTTGTATTGCTTATACAGTTTGGAGCCGTGTAAAAGGTGCAGGTAGAACAATAATTAATCATTTAATTAGTAAAGCAAGAGAATCAAAGCAAGTAAAAAGAGTGGTTACGTTATCTCCACTTACTTTAATGGCTAAAAACTTTCATGAAAAAAATGGTGCAATACGAATTGGACTTAATCATGAAACTCAAAATTTTGAATATTCTCTACGAGACACTCGTTGGGAAGAAACTATGAAGAAAGCAAGGAAATGGTTTCATTTGCACGTTGGTAATTAGATAGGTTGACAGATCTTCATTCTATGTTAAAATGAATATATGAAAAAGACTCAAGTAATAAAGTTTCCCGGAAAGAAGCAAATGACAAAACAGCCAAAATGGTCAAGAGAAGATGCAGTAGATCACCTAGCTAGATTTGTTAGTGATATGTTAAATAAACACAATGACAGTAACTGGTCATGGCCAGAAAAATTACACAAAGAAGATCTTGAGAATTTACAACACTCAGTTGATATAGTCGATGGGTATATCAAGAACTAAAAAGGAAAGAAAATGTCAAACAAAGTTATTCAAATTCAAGATTATATTGATAAAAAAGTAGATACACAACTATCACAGAACGTTGATGAAATGATTATGTTATTCATTAATAAGTTAGCAAGTCAAGGTATTGATGTATCTAGTTCTATATTACAGAAAGATGTTCTTTTTATCATCAAGTTTATTGATGCATTGTACAAAAGACAAGCAAATATAGAATCTCCTTTACATAAAGTAGTAAATGAATGGTTTGAATCAAATCCAGATTACTTTATGGAACGACCTAATGCCTAAGACTCCTAAAACTTATATACACGTTAACCAACATAAAATTAGGAGTAATAAGAAACATGGGACTGACGAACCTGTTATTACTGTTAAACGTGGAAGTAGGAATGACTATTGTCATACTGTTGAGGTATTGGGTCCTAGTGTCATTCGTTACGGCGGCAATGATAAGCCTATCTTATCATGCGGTGCTAGAGTCGTTATAGAAACAGAGAGCGAAGTAAAAATAGTAAAATGAAAATAGTATGTTTAGGAACCAGCCATACATTTGGTACAGTTAATGAAGTTGACGAAAGTTTCTTTAAAACTATACCAGGATCTTTACAATCTTATTTAAAAGATAATGGAATACAAACTGAAATATACAATGGCGGCGAAGGCGGAACTTCGATATTTTCTTTTCCTTATAAGATTTTAAATTTTTATAATGAATATAAACCAGATATGTTTGTTATTGAAGTACCAGATACAGACAAAGTTGAAATTGAAATTACAGGTGACATATCAAATATCTATATAGATGACCAAGATGACTATCACCCTATATATTCAAGGCAAAGAGTACAGACTGAAAATTGGATAAAAGGTGAGCAATATGCCTGGCCTTACAAAAAGAATCTTGCTAAAGGTGAGTGTATTACTTTAATGCATAGTAATATTGCAGAGCATCTCAACAAGTATGATGATCCAACAGACATAGAAACAAATGAACACATTAGAAAAACAATAGAAGGTCTACCACCTGCAGAAGTAGAAAACTTTTTTAAGAAGATAGGTCATTTACATAAAGCTCTAAGAAAAAATACCAAACATTTTGATTTGATGGTTAATTATTTGTATTTCACATCTTTGTTTACAGACAACAGTGATACAGATAATACAAATTATCTTACTTCATTAATGAGTATAATCAATACTTTGAAAAGTTTAGATTGTAAATTCATTTTTTGGAGTCAATGTACTAAAAGATATCTTAGTAATCATCTTTACAAAGATACATTTTCCACTCATGTTAATAAACCGGAATACTGGGTAACTGGAAATATAGATTGGTGTTTTATTGAGTGGGCAAAAACTATCGCCAAAGAACAAAACATAAACCATAAAGAGATGAAAGGTGATGCAGTTCACTACTATCCTGAATGGAAGAAAATATTTGTTGAAAAAGTTCTTGGACCAGAAGTACAAAAAATCATCAAAAATTAATTTCTATCTCATAAATAATAATAGTATTTAAAGGTACTACTATTATGAGTAAAAAGAGAACCGAAATAATAGATATTACATATCTATTAAAACAAAAAAGAATTAAAGAAGATCTTGAAAGCCATCTACATAAGATGGGCATATTCAACCTTTACGACGTGGTTGTAGAAGCAGAACAAGAAAACAACATTGTTAAATTTTTCCCATATATTGAGCATAGAGAAGACAAAACTAAACAGTATATTCTTGTAAATGACGATGGATCTTTAATACTTGATAACTTACCTAGCTTGTAATCACTTCAGTACGTAGTTAATTAATAAATACATATATTAATGACTAAATGGAAACATTTAGACTGTGTTGAAAGCAGGCATTAGGAAATGGCAGTAACATATAATTTAAAAGGAACCACGAATCCCTATTTTACGTTAGGTAAAAGAGGTACCACTCTTTACCAGGGCACGTCCGATCCCTCTTCAACATACACAATTACCGATGGCGATATTTGGTTTGATACCAATGCAAATGTTTTAAAATTTAGATCTAGCGGTGGTTGGGCTGATAATAAACTTGATTCTACCAGCGATCTTGTAGAAGGTACAAATTTGTACTATACAGATGCCAGAGCAGATGCTAGAGTAGATCATGCTTTTAATACAGCAAAAGATACTGATCATTTATCAGAAGGTTCAACAAATTTATACTTTACAAATGCTAGAGCTGACGCACGAATTAGTGCCTCAACTATTATTGCTCAACAAGATTCCAGCACTGGTGCAATACAAATTCCATCAGGTACAACAGCACAAAGACCTGGTTCACCGTCAGCTGGTATGATGAGATTTAATACAGATAGTAGCAAGTTTGAAGGTTATAATGGCACAGACTGGTATGCATTTACAATAGGTGATGCTTTCCCAACTGACTTAGGTCAAGTATCAGGAACATCTTCAGGATCATATAGAGATTTAGGTAACATAACAGATTCAGCTGATGTAACACAAGATGAAGGTTCAATCACATAATAAATAGTGTGTAAACAAACTTTTAAGGAGTAACAACAGATGAGAAATGTATGGGATTTTATTAAACACGAAATACCTGAAATGTTAGATAATTGGAGAGTTATTCCAAGGCTTTTAATTTTCTTGTATGCAGTAGTGTTCTATGAAACAATGACATGGTTTATGAGTTTGCCAGAACCAAATAATGCACAGGCAGGTTTTGTATCAGTGATAGTTGGTGCGGGTGCGGCCTGGTTTGGTTTATATGTAAATTCAGGATCAGGTAAAAAAGTAAGAATTGAAACAACAGGCACAGGAAGTAAAACTAGCTAATGTCACCCGATCTTAATTCATTATCAATGGATTTATCCAATATGCTACTGCCATGGATAGCAGTATTAATATCTCTTGTAGTAGCGATATGGTTCAAAGACTTTGCCACAGGATTAGCAAAAGGATTAAAATTTAAATTTGATCCTGCTTTCAACGAAGGTGACGAAGTTTTACTTGATGGTGAGTTATCAATGATTGTCAAGATTGGTGCAAGACAAACTGTGTTTGGTGTATATTCAGAAAGAGGGTATACATGGAGATATGTGCCAAATGAAAGAATACCTTATTTAAAACTAGAAAAAGTTATCAAGAAAGATCTTCATGTTGATACTGAAGAAGAAAAGGCACACAAACTTAAAACTATTATTGACAAAGTACAAGATAAACAGATAGCAAAAAATCAAGCAGAAATTGAGAGAATAAAAAATGGAAAATAAAAAATATCTTCACCATGTAAGAGCCCAATTTTTAAATGAATTATCTGATACTCAACTTGAAGCATTGTATAGTGTGATTGAAAACTTAATTCCAGATACACTTACTACAACTGAAGCAATGGATGACGGTGTAGCAGACAAATCAGAAATTTTATACCATGTCAAAGATGGTATGCACTCATATGATTTTCCAACTACTAGAGATTTATCGTATGATGAAACAAAAACTATATTTGAAACATTACAATCAAGAATTCCAATTGATTTCAATATTGAAGCAACAGTTCCAACAACAGAGTTACCAGAAACACAAAACCAACATTTTGTTGGTTCTATGATAGAATATCCAATTAATGCTTGACAAATATCCTAATTAGTGTATACTAATAATATGGATGTAATGGTTGACCTAGAAACTTTAGGTACTGAACGTAATTCAGTAATACTTACTGTAGGAGCTATCAAGTTTGATATTAATGCAGACTACAGAGATTGGGCATGGCCTGACTTTCCTAAAACACAATCCTTTTATAGACGTATCGATTTAGAGAGCTGTCAAAAGCTAGGAATGACAATACAACAATCAACACTTGATTGGTGGGGAAAGCAATCCAAAGATATACAATATGAAGCATTTACAGATGACGATAGACATGATATAAAAGATGTACTAACAGAATTGTATCGTTTCTGTTTGCCTACAAAAAACGTATGGAGCCAAGGAGCAGGATTTGATGCTGTTTTTCTAGATGACGTTTATAAATTAGTAGGTAAAGGTGTTCCATGGAAGTATTGGGAAATTAGAGATACAAGAACAATGTATGATTTAGCAGATCCAGAAACACCAAATGGTGCTCATCACCATGCATTGTATGATTGTTGGAGACAGATAGTAAGTGTACAAAATATTAAAAGAAAAATACTAGGAGGAAAAACATATGACCACATTAGACAAGCTGAAGAAAGAACATAAAATTCTTAAAGGTGAAGTAAAAGAAGCAGAAAAAATAAGAAATTTTACAAGAGATTGGTCAAGTAAACAAGAACTCATAGATTTAAAAAAAGAAAAACTAAAAGCGAAAGATAAAATACAACAACAAAAATAGAGAGAGTAAATGCTTAAACGAATAGGTTTCTGTTGTAAAGTTCTACACAATGATAGAACACTAAAGCCAAAACAATTACTAGAATACGAACAACCAATGAATTGCCGCGGTACAACTGTTCGTTACCTAAATGAACATCCAGATATTGCATTTGAAAAAATGTGGGATGTTACAAAACACAATATTGAATCAGTTTACAAACTTGTAGAATATGTAGGAGGTCTAAATGATAATCAACATATGGTCCGTATTTCCAGTCCTGTTCTGCCTATGGCTACTGAGCCAACTTGGGGTCACTTTTGGAATCAATCAGATGTACAAACATACATTGAACGAGAATTTGCAAAGGTGGGTAATCTTGCACGGAGCCTTGATGTACGCCTGTCTTTTCACCCTGGTCAGTTCTGTGTTTTGGCTTCCCTTTCTGATGATGTATTAAATAGAAGTGTAGAGGAGTTTGAATATCATGCAAATATGGCCAGGTACATGGGTTACGGCAAGTCATTTCAAGACTTCAAGATTAACGTACACATATCGGGTAGAAAAGGTCCCGAAGGCATCAAAGCCATCTTACCAAAATTATCGCCCGAAGCAAGAAACTGTATCACGATCGAAAACGACGAAATGACGTGGGGTCTTGATGCTAGTTTAGAATTAGTAAAGGAGGTAGCACTCGTTGTCGACATACACCACCACTGGGTTCATAGTGCCGGAGAGTATATCAAGCCAAACGATGACAGAATCAAACGTGTTATTGATAGTTGGCGTGGTGTGCGTCCTGTCATACATTTTAGTACAAGTCGTGAAGACATACTGGTAGATCACGATAAAGATACTATGCCTAATTTTGCAAAACTTACAGAGCAAGGGCATAAGAAAACTAAACTGAGAGCACATTCTGATTTTATGTGGAATAATGCAGTAAATGATTGGGCATTATCGCATTGGGAATGGGCAGATATACAAACAGAAGCTAAAATGAAAAATTTAGCTAGTACCCAACTATTAGAAAGAGCTAGACAAACAAATGTCATATAATTATAAATAGTACTATATTCGAGTATTATTATGAACATTGATGACATTACAAAGAAAAAAGACCTAGCAGTATTCACATTTGGCAGATTTAATCCGCCTACACGTGGTCATACGGCTGTATTTGACAAAGTAAAACAGCTGGGTGGATCAGACCACTATATCTTTACAGGTAAAACACAAGATCCTAACAAAAACCCATTACCAAAAGAATCTAAAATAAAGTTCTTAAAAAGCATTTATCCTGGATATAATATCATGGACGATGCACAGGTACGTACACCTTATGAAGCATTGAAAATATTAGGTGACAAATATAAGAAACTTATTATGGTTGTAGGTGATGACAGAGTAAAAGAATTTTCAAATAGCATGATGAAATATCAAGGAACAGAGTTTGGACCAGACGAACTAGAAGTAGTATCAGCTGGTGTACGTGATCCTGAGCTAGAAGGTACAGAAGGTATTTCAGCATCAAAGGCCAGAGATTTTGCAAAAGCTGGAGATTATGCAAACTTCAAAAATATGGTTGATGGTAATGATAATATACAACAAGCCATGTATGATGAAATAAGAAAAGGTATGGGGATAGAAGAATCACTAACAGAAGAAACACAAGGTCAGCCACAAGTATATTTAGACATGGACGGAGTATTATGTGATTTCTTTGCCGAGTATGCCAAACTGGCAGGTGTACAAACAGGCAACTATAGAGACATACCGCCTGCAAAAGTAGATCCTACATTAAACAAAATGGTAGGCACAGATTTTTTTAATAGATTACCAAAATTTGGAACAGCAGATTCTCTTGTAAAAATGATAACTGAACGTTATGGATCATATTCAATATGTTCTTCACCATTAAGAGGTGATCACAAAAACTCAGCTGAATGGAAAAGAGTATGGATCAAAAGAGAATTATCGCCACAGCCTAAAGATATTATTATTACAGGCTATAAGGCCAAGTATGCAGTACAGCCAGATGGTACTCCAAACATATTAATTGATGACAGAGGTAAGAATATTAATGAATGGAAAGCCAAAGGCGGCGTAGGTATAAAATATCAAGCTGATGAAAACTCTTTAGACATTGTTAAACAGGGTTTAGATGATTACGATAACAAAGTAGCAAGAATGAAAAATCAGCAACAACTTGATATGCTATCAAAAGTCAAGGATACTGATGAATCAATTAATGAAGATGATCACAAATATGACGATCTAGATCATAAAAAGAAAAAAATTGATCCTGATCTAAAATTACCAAATGGCAAAGTAATGATACTACAAGCTGATGATGACAAGTATATCAGAGGATTGGGTATTAAGAGTAACGCAGATGGCAGTTACGATTCATATTACTGGTATAATGATCCTAAAAAGAAAGTGCCAATTGAAATTAAGATAGATGGCAAGTCAGTTGACAAAGATGCTAAAAATGTACATTGGGCTTATCACCCAGAGTTAGAAGAAGCAATAAAAGAAGGAGTTGGTAAAATTGTCCAAGGTATTAATACCACAGTTGATGTTCAAGTTGATCAAACAAGAAAAGAAGCAAGAAAACTTTCATGGTATTTAGATAAAGAAAACAAACCACCTGTACTAAAAACAAAAGCAAAAATGAAAAATGTTTACGAAGAGAAAGAAGTTCCTTTTAAAAATCAAACAGGGCATATGAGTTTAACAACTCACCCAGGAACAAAAAAGTTTCAAAAAATGAAAAAGAACTCAAAACCAGGAACAGATGATTGGTTTAAAACTTGGAGAACATTATCTTACTTAACAAAAGGTAGAAAGAATCATTATATGCTACCAGTTAAAGAAGCTATTGAACAAATGTTACTTAAATACGATATGTTAAAATTAAAGGATGACAAATGAAACTGTTTGAATTAATAGAAACAAATTCTATAACGGATCAAAACATTGATAGATCTATCAATAATATAAAAAATAAACTATCAGCAAATCCAGAAAAAATAGGAATAGCACAACAAGGTCTTGAAAAACTAAAAAACTTATATGCTAAAGCCACTGGTCAACAACGAGTAGCAGAAGATCCTGCAGTCGATCCTGCAATGGCAAATATACAAGTATCACCAGCAGTGGTTAATAATACAATACAACAATTTGAGCAAATGCGTGAACTAGCATCTCAATTGCCAGACGGCCCAGTAAAAAAGCAAATGGAAATTACTTTAAAAGATATGGAAGTTAATTTTGATAGAGAAAAAAGAGCATATGGCGATGAAAGAGAAGCAGGTGCTATAAAAGGTCTAGACGAATTCCTAGTTAAATTTAAAACTGGTATTGATAAACTTGCAGGCAAACTAACAGCATCAGAACAAGAATACATTAAGGCAAATCAAACCGCTACAACAAAAAAAATACAAAAGTCAATACTATCTAAACAATCAAATATTGAAAACATTACAAGAGCTATTGAAGGTATTTTTTCAGGTAAAGTATTTCAACCAGGAGCATTAACAAATAAAGATTTACAAGATAAAATAATAAAATTTATTACACAGGCTACTGAAGGTATTATTGATTGGGGTGATGTATTAGAAGCAGGTAAAGATAAAAAAGCAAATATTGATTCTTTTGTTCCAGCAGAATTTAAAGAAATATATCAAATGTTCAAAAATGAATTATACAAAGTAAGACCAGAAACAACAGCAGGAGCTTGGGGGCCAGGAGAAGTAGGGTTGATATTAATTGGTAATCCAATTACTAAAGCTGATGATGGTGGTGATCTTCAGGATTCAAAAACTGGTGAAAAGTTTGAATTAAAAGCATCTCGCGATGAAAGAAAAGGAGGTAGGTTAAGCCCTAATGGTTTAGGTACTTCTGACATGAGAGGACAATTTAAAAAGATAAAAATTAAATATTTTGGTAAAGATTTTGAAACGAAACTTGGTGTCAAGTATGCAACCATCACTGGTGGCAATAGTTTGAATCAAACTTTTATTAGTGAATTGAATAGATATGTACTAGAAGGTAATGAGTTTGATACAAGAGGATTTTTATATACATCAATAGCAGGAGCATTTACAAATGATGCACCAGACAAAAAAGAACTTAATCCATATGTTGAGCCTATGGTAGGTGATGATAATACAGTCAACTATAATGTCTTTGTAAGAAATTATGCAAAATTTTTATTTTCAAGATATCAAGGAAAAGAAGAAAACAAAAAATTTAAGAATATTATTGTATTCAATCCAGGAACGACAACTTATACAGTTTTAGATGGTGCAGATGATATTGATAGAGATGATGTTACAGTAACAGGTGGTATTGAATTTGGCGGAGCTCAAGTTCCTAAATCACCACAGATTGGTATTTCATAGGAGATAGAAATGAATAATACTAAATGTGAAAAATGTAATTGTCCAAGTCATTGTCGTGGTGAATGTCAAGAGTGTCCTAATGATGTCTGCACAGGTTGTAGATGTGAGAATTGTAAATGAAAGTAAACGATATCACAAATGAATGGATGGCAATGTATGACACAATGAAAGCATATGGTCTTTCACGTGCCAAGCACCCAAACGGTTCTGGATATTTTAAAATTACTAAAGACGTATACCACCCTAATAAAAAAGTCGATGAAAAATGGTCAGACAAATATAAAAAATCAATTAACTGTAGCAATCCAAAAGGATTTTCGCAAAAGGCTCATTGTGCTGGAAAGAAAAAGAAATGAGAGCTGTAGATTTATTAAATGAAAAATGTTGGCCTGGTTATCAAAAGAAAGGCATGAAAACTATGTTTGGTAAACGTGTACCAAACTGTGTCAAAAAAGAAAGTCTTGAAGAATCAGAAATAACAAGTCAAGATTTACAACAACTTGAAACGTATGCAGATAAATTATTTGCATCACTGGGTATTGATGTTTCTTTTTCAAAACACTTCAGAGATAGAGTAAACGATCCAAGAAACAACAAGCCAATCACAATGGCAGAACTTACAAGATTGTTTAAGCAGACATACAAACAACATGGTAAACCTATTGCACAATTAGGTCCAGATGCAGAAGCAGTAATGAAAGATATGAAAACAGATGTGAATGTACCTTTTGCACTTGAGCTTGATGGACAAGAACTTGATCTAGTAGCAAAAACAATAATGCGTAAACCAAACTTTGCAACGTCAAATCTTCAATTTGCTGTAGAGTCAGCAGTCACAGATTTAGAAAAAGGTTTAGTTAAACTTGATAAAGTTTCATATAATCCTATAGATAAGTTAATGAAAAAAATTGCAAAGGATCATGACATTACACCAAAAGAATTACACAATAAATTTAAAAGTAAGCATGATATGATTCCGGATGCTTGGGCTAAAAACAAAGTTGAAGAAAAAATTACAAAGCGAACACCAATGGGTGATGTAGTTAAAGATTTTTATAAAAGCGATGCGCCACAGTTTAAAGGTAAGAGCAAAGCAAAAAGAAGACAGATGGCTATTGCGGCTAAATTATCAAAGATGGATGAAGCAATAGATAAATTTATAAATGAAAATTTTGCAGATGGTAAAGTTAAAGGTAAAAGTCGTCCAGGCAGAGTAAAAAAAGCAGGAGCTTCATGTAAAGGATCAGTCACAAGTTTACGAGCTAAAGCAAAAAAAGCCAGTGGTGAAAAAGCAAAAATGTATCATTGGTGTGCCAATATGAAGTCAGGGAAAAAGAAATGAATGATATAAACATAATGCAAACTACAGGCGAGCCAAATAATCCAGCTGGAGGTGAACCAGTAAGTAAAACTATTAATATTAATGCAGGTGAAGGTGGTATGGGTGATGTACAAGCAGGTATTGAATTTATATATAATATGCGTGAACACTTGTTAGATGTAAGTGTTGCAACAATATATCTTTTTGTATGTTATACTGTATACCTATTATTAAAAAAATATATAAAATAAAAGGTTAAATAATATTATGAGACTATTTGAATTTGAAACAAAAGCTATTACAGAAGCTGAATTTGACAAACTAGCTGAAAAGCAAGATGCTTGTTATCACAAAGTGAAATCAAGATATAAAGTTTGGCCATCAGCTTATGCCTCTGGTGCTCTAGTTAGATGCAGAAAAGTTGGTGCAAAAAACTGGGGTAACAAGAGTAAAAAGTAATAGGTATCGCTTACGCAATAGGCTGGATATAATGAAACTATACGAAGTTATAAATGAAGATTTAAGATCATGGTTTGGCAAAGGCAAAAAAGGCGGCGCTGGCGGCGGAGGCTGGGACCGTTACAATACTAAAGGTGAACGTATTGGTAAATGCGGTGACCGTAAAGCAGGTGAAGGCAAACCTAAATGTTTATCAAAATCTAGAGCGTCATCATTGAGATCAAAAGGCGGCAAGAAAGCAATAGCTCAAGCAGTGAATAGAAAACGTAGAAATGATTCAAATGCAAATAGAAGTGGTAAAGCAAAAAACGTTTCTAACAAATATAAAAAATAAAAATATAATAAAGGAACAAAAATGAAAAAGCCCAAGTTCATTGGGGTCCTTGGAGAAGTCAAAGAATTTGACCAAGATCATGAAAAGAACTATCTAGAAGCTAGAAAGCAAGAACACAACGATCTAGACTTATTTGGTGAACCAAACAAACTAACTTATACTCACGGAAAAGATACAGGCGAAGTATTTCCTGTTGGTACATCAAGCACACATGATTGGTATACAGGTCACTTATCTCAAGACATAGATTATACTAATCATGAAATAAAATATCAAAATAATAGCCATGGACTTCGTGGACCAGAACCAAACTTTCAAGCTGATAAAAAAATACTGTTTGCTGGCGGTAGTATGATGTTTGGTACAGGTGTGAATGTTGAAGATAGCTTTCCGTATATAATAGCAAAAAAATTAAATGCAGATTATATCAGTCTTACTCCAGCAAATCAATTAATTGATTTAGTAGAACCATTAATACAATATATAGAATCTTATAAACCTGACTATGTAATTTTGAATGATACTAGAGGTGTACACGAAGGTGAATGGTTTTCAGGAACAATATATAAAAAAATTAGAAAACACGAGAAGCAAATGTCTGACAACTATGCAATTAGTATGAGGATTGCTAGACAACAAATGATACAAATGTTTTTTAAATTAATACAAAAGTACCATAACAATATTCATCTTTTTTATGTACCAACAAGATATTGGTCTAAACTTAAACCTCAAGTATTAGAAGGAATAAAAACTTGTAAAATAGAAAAAGATGATTTAATAGATTTAGGTAGAGATAGTGTTCACCCAGGGCCTAGAAGTAATCAAAAAATTGCTGAGAAGTTTATATCTTATCTAAATCAATAATTCTTTCAGGATCTGGATTGTCAATATATTCCTGTGTCTTGTCACTAATAAATCCTGTAAATTGAAATGTAACTCTTGGAGTATATCCAAAGTTGGCTGTGCCGTGTGGCATATTACACCAATCGTATGTTATGCACTCACCTGCTTTATATCCTTGATAGTAAGTATTACCAAACTGCCATACATGACCGTAATCCCAATCTTGCAACATAACTAAAAATCTTCTTAGTTTCAAAGGATTTTTATCACCACCACCATCGAGCCATATCTGACGCCAACCTGGTCTTGCATATCTCATCTGTTGATCAATATGTACTGGAGTCACTTGCCCTAATTTTTGTATGTGTAGTCTTGACTGATGTACATCAACATCAAGGGCAGTTATCATCTTATATAGAATTTCATATTCAGGCACTTTATTTTTTTTAATTTTTACGTTACCATCAGCATCAATTTTTTTCTTAGCTACACTATCATGATACATAGCACTTAGATCGTCTTTACCAGATGCATTAATAACATCTTGTATTTCACCATCGTGTAAATCTGCATCTTGTTTACTTTCATTTCTATTTCTATAGTTTCCTATTGTTTGTTCTTTTGCATGAGCCACAGCATAATCTATAGCAGGTTTAAAGTCTCCTACAAATCTATTTGTAACTACAAATGTTTTTTCATGTGGATCAGCAAACGTATCAAAATGCCATGTACTTCGTAATTTATTG
>MDTB01010683.1_pt1 | contig 16477 bp, 16 predicted proteins | sample 811161 | NCBI WGS metagenome assembly MDTB01 (sample SAMN05326650, study PRJNA326480) | marine metagenome | isolation source: seawater | place: Mediterranean Sea | collected 2009 | reverse complement strand
TCAGCCAGATAAAGTGCCCATGTCGCTTCGCGGCACAGATTTTCAGAAGACAGTTTGGCGCAGGCTCATGGAAATCCCTGTCGGCACGACAACCACTTATGGAAATATTGCTGATTATCTGCAAACTGCGCCGCGTGCAGTTGGTTCGGCTGTGGGCAAGAACCCTATTTCCCTGCTGGTCCCTTGCCATAGGGTTATCGGTTCAACAGGTCATCTGCATGGTTATCGATGGGGATTGGACGTCAAAAAATGCTTACTTGCGGCTGAGGGCGCCCCCGTTTCAGTAACGCTGTAAAATTATAGAGCTTTCAGTGTTGCTGTCCCCGTGTCGGAAATATCATAGATAATAGGCTCACCCGTGCCAATTTCCCTGGCACGAATTTCCTCTTGTGACAGGCCCTCCAACATCATTACAAGTGCGCGGAGTGAGTTGCCATGCGCAGCAACCAAAACAGTTTCGCCTGCCACCAGCCGCGGTTTGACGCTGTCTTCATAATAGGGCAACACTCTGTCGGCAGTGTCTTTTAAACTTTCACCGCCGGGGGGGGGAATGTCATAGGATCGCCGCCAGATATGCACCTGCTCATCACCCCATTTTTGGCGTGCGTCATCTTTGTTTAGGCCGGCAAGGTCGCCATAGTCACGCTCGTTCAGGGCTTGATCTCTGATAACTTCAAGGTTGCTCAATGTCAGGGCATCAAGAATAAGCGCACAGGTTTTTTGGGCGCGCTGTAAATCAGATGTAAAGGCAATATCAAAATTAAAGCCAGCTTGTTTGAGCGCATTGCCCGCTTGAACAGCCTCCTCAACGCCCTTTTCTGTTAAATCCGGATCGCGCCAACCCGTGAAAAGGTTTTTTTCATTCCATTCACTTTGCCCGTGACGCACAAGAACTAAACAACCCATTGTGTTGCCTCCTAAAGACCTAAAACATCAGACATGGCATAGAGGCCCGGAGATTTTTCCCTGCCCCATAAGGCGGCCTGAAGGGCGCCTTGTGCAAAAATATCCCGACTTTCGGCATGATGACTGAGCACAAGGCGTTCATTCTGCCCCGCCAGAATAAGCTGGTGGTCACCGACAACACTTCCGCCGCGAAGTGCTGCAATACCAATTGCCCCCGGCTCACGCGCCCCTGTTAACCCATCTCGCCCACGGTCAGCGACATCTTCCAGCGAGACGCCGCGGCCCTCAGCTGCCGCTTCGCCCAGCATTAAGGCTGTGCCTGATGGAGCGTCAACCTTGTGACGGTGATGCATATCAAGAATTTCAATATCCCACGAATTGTCCAAACTGGCGGCCGCCTGTTTGACCAGATTGGCCAGCAGGTTAATGCCGAGACTCATATTGCCGGATTTCACAATCACCGCATGACGTGATGCGGCTTCTATCTCGGCCTCTTGATCGGGGGTGAACCCGGTTGTGCCAATGACATGCACAATTCTTGTTTGTGCCGCGAGAGCGGAAAGCGCCGTGCTGGCAGAAGGGTCAGAAAAGTCGATAACACCATCTGCATCTTTCATCACTTCAAGTGCATTATCAGTGATAGTCACGCCCAGTTCGCCCAACCCAGCTAATTTGCCGGCGTCTTCATTGAGCGCCGGGCTGTTGGCATGTTCCAATGCGCCCGCAAGTGTCAAACGCTCATCATTTGAGATGAGGCGGACAAGTGTTTGTCCCATTCTTCCGGCGCAACCATTTACGATAAGTTTCATATGGATTTAATAGCAGGGGTTTGCTTTGAGGGCTAGTGCCGAGCGAAGCCCGTCGGGATTATAGCTATCAATCATCCAGGCTTTTAAGAAATTGTTCACTTTCTGGATAAAGCCCTGACTTGCTTTCGGCATCAAATTTTTTCAGCAAATCTTTCTGCTTGCGGGAGATTTTCTTTGGTATCTCTACCGCAATCTGAACATATAAATCCCCGAAATGACGATTACGGAGGACCGGCATCCCTTTGCCGCGCAGGCGGAATTGCTGGCCTGATTGTGCACCTTCAGGAATAGTCAGCTTGACCTTTTTGCCATCCAGCATGGGCACTTCAATCGCCCCGCCTAATATAGCCTGCGTCATTTGTACAGGAATGCGGCAGAACAAATCTGCGCCATCCCTTTGCAGGAGGCTGTGTTGGCGGATGCTTATAAAAACATAAAGGTCACCGCGAGGCCCCCCTCGCGCACCGGCATCCCCTTCGCCACTGAGGCGAATGCGTGTGCCGTCCTCAATGCCTTTGGGGACATCAAAGGAAAGATTGCGTTCCTTGTGAACATGACCCCGCCCGCCGCAATCACCGCACGGGTCTTTGACCATGCGGCCTTCGCCGCCACAACTATGGCAAGTTCTCTCGACAGTAAAAAAGCCCTGTTGAGCGCGCACCGTTCCCTGTCCGTTACACGTGCCGCATGTTACTGGCTCAGTGCCCTTTTTGGCACCACTGCCATTACAGCCATCACATCCGACGGCGCCGGTGACGGCAATCTGTTTTGATACGCCACTAAACGCTTCCACCAAATCAATTTCCAGGTCATAGCGCAGGTCATTGCCGCGACCGGGCCCGGCTTGACGACGGCTTCGGCTTCTGCCGCCAAAGAATTCTTCAAAAATATCGCCCATAGAGCCGAAGTCACCAAACCCGGCCCCCCCTGCGCCCGCTGCACCCGGGCCACCATTCTGGAAGGCGGCGTGACCATAGCGGTCATAGGCGGCGCGGTTATCGGCATCCTTGAGGCATTCATAGGCCTCATTGGCCTCTTTAAAGTTTTTTTCAGCCGTTTCATCGCCCGGATTAAGATCGGGGTGGTATTTTTTAGCAAGAACCCTGTAAGCTTTTTTTAGGTCAGCCGCATTTGCATCGCGGCTAACGCCCAGCGTTTCGTAATAGTCACGTTTTTCCAAGGTCAAGCACTCCTGTGAAAGCGCATGTCAGCATGTCAGACAATCATCCGCTTCCGGAAGCCTGTCAGGATGCCTTCTGTTCTTCATCTGAGTCGTCATTGCTAACTTCTTCAAAGTCAGCATCAACAACATCTTCACCATCTGTCTGAGCGTCAGAAGCTGCATCGCCTGCGGCCTCGGCTTCTTGCTGAGCTTTGTAAACCGCTTCACCAATTTTCATTGCGGCCTGACTGAGGGCCTGAGCTTTGGCGTTAATATCGTCCAAGTCCTCGCCTTCCAGCGCAGTCTGCAAATCGGAAACCGCTATCTCAGCTGCATCTTTATCTGCCAACTCGATTTTGTCTTCATTTTCGGAGATTGTTTTTTCCGTAGCATGAATAAGGCTCTCAGCATTATTTCTAGCCTCAGCAGATTCGCGGCGAGTTTTGTCGGCCTCGGCATTGGCTTCGGCATCTTTGACCATATTTTCGATGTCATCATCTGAAAGGCCGCCGGAGGCTTCAATGCGGATGGCTTGCTCTTTTCCGGTGGCTTTGTCAGTCGCCGAAACATTCACAATGCCATTGGAGTCAATATCAAAGGCAACCTCGATTTGCGGCACACCACGCGGAGCGGAAGGCAGACCCTCAAGATTAAACTGGCCAAGTGCTTTATTGTCTTTTGCCATTTCACGCTCGCCTTGATAAACGGCGATGGTGACAGCTGACTGGTTATCTTCAGCAGTCGAGAAAACCTGAGATTTTTTAGTTGGAATTGTTGTGTTGCGCTCAATCAGGCGGGTGAAAACGCCGCCTAAGGTTTCAATACCCAATGACAAGGGGGTGACATCCAAAAGAAGTACGTCTTTTACATCACCTTGCAAAACACCTGCCTGAATTGCCGCGCCTATGGCAACAACTTCATCAGGGTTCACACTCATATTGGGCTCTTTACCGAATGCACTTTTCACGAACTCGCGAATTTTAGGCATACGTGTCTGCCCACCGACCAGCACGACCTCATCAATCTCACCGGCAGATATACCGGCATCACTCATGGCTTCTTCGCATGGCTTTCTGGTGCGTTGAATTAATTCATCTACCATGCCTTCAAGCGCGGCACGGGTTAACTTGGTGTTCAAGTGTTTCGGCCCTGATTGATCTGCCGTGATGAAGGGGAGGTTCACTTCTGTTTGCGTGGAGGCAGAAAGCTCAATCTTAGCTTTTTCAGCGGCTTCTTTTAGGCGCTGAAGGGCGAGCTTGTCGTCGCGCAAGTCAATACCCTGCTCTTTCTGAAATGTTTCAGCAAGGTGATCCAGAATGACGTTATCGAAATCTTCACCACCGAGGAAGGTATCACCATTGGTTGCCTTCACTTCAAAAACGCCATCACCGATTTCAAGAATGGATACATCAAATGTCCCGCCACCAAGGTCATAAACAGCAATAGTCTGACCCTCTTTTTTCTCCATGCCATATGCAAGAGACGCGGCAGTCGGCTCATTGATAATACGCAGCACTTCCAGTCCGGCAATTTTACCGGCATCTTTAGTGGCTTGACGTTGGGAGTCGTTAAAATAGGCCGGCACAGTGATAACGGCTTGGTCAACTTTTTCACCCAAGTAGCTTTCGGCTGTCTCCTTCATTTTCTGCAAGATAAAGGCAGAAATTTGCGATGGGGAATATTGTTCGCCGCGCGCTTCAACCCAAGCATCACCATTATCAGCAGGGCAGATGGTGAAGGGGACCATTTCAATATCTTTTTGGGTGGCGGGGTCTTTAAAGGTTCTGCCAATCAGCCTTTTGACAGCAAAAACTGTATCCGTGGGGTTTGTGACAGCCTGACGTTTCGATGGTTGCCCGACAAGTCTTTCTCCGTCTTCCGCAAAACCAACCATGGAAGGCGTTGTTCTTGCGCCCTCTGAGTTTTCAATCACACGAGGGGTTTTGCCGTCCATAACAGCAACACAGGAGTTTGTGGTTCCCAGATCAATTCCGATAACTTTACCCATTGTTCCACCTATTCGCTTTAGTCGTCTATAATTTGTGTTTTCACATGTTTAAAGCAATCTGATGTCTTCTAAAAAGGCCTTAGATCGCTGAAACAGTTTCATATTTAGCCTTTATCAAGGCTGATTGAGGATTATATAAGAATGGGGCTTGTGGACTACAAGGCCGGAGCTTAAAAAAATTTAATCACCTCAATTTGAGGTTAAAATAGATTTTGGTGTCGTTAATGGACTTAAATCACGCAAAATATATCCCTGAATACTGGTCGCCCGCCCAACAAAGAGCTGTTTTGGACGCTTTAATGCCTATTATCGGGATTGCACCCTTTTTTAAGCCCCGAATGCCGCGCACCAATCAGCCATGGTCAATTGTTATGACAAACGCCGGGCCATTAGGTTGGGTTTCCGATGTTAATGGCTACCGATATCAAGAGGTGCATCCTGAAACAGGCAAAGCATGGCCCCCCCTGCCTGATATTTTGCAGGCGGCGTGGTCGGATTTAACCGGTCTTGATGTGCCGGCAGAGTGTTGTTTGATTAATTTGTATCAAGGCCCGCGTGCAAAAATGGGCCTGCATCAGGACCGTGATGAGATAGACAAGGATTTTCCGGTTTTGTCTTTCTCGCTCGGTGACTCCGCACGGTTTTGCGTTGGCGGCAAAACCAGAAAAGGCCCGACGCAATCAGTGAAGCTTAATTCGGGCGATGTGGTAGTGCTGCAAGGCGAGTCACGTCTGAGATTTCATGGTATTGACCGCATCATGCCGGACTCGTCCCAGCTTATTGGCGAATATATTGAGGGCGGCGGACGGGTGAATTTAACCTTGCGACGGGTAAATCCGGCTTAAGCGAAGCTTAATATAGCCGTGAATGTTTAGCCGTCTTTTGCAACACCAACTTTTGCAGGTCTAAGCAGGCGCTCACCAATCATATAGCCGATTTCCACAACTTCTATAACCGTACCGCTATCCCGCCCAGTGCCGGGGGCTTCGTACATAGCTTCGTGGAAATTGGGGTCAAATTTTTCACCTTCCGGGGCAATCGGCCTTAAGCCATTGCGCTGCAATGCAGCCATTAAGTCGCGCTGGGTGGCGCCAACGCCCTCTAGCAGATTGACCATATTGTCAGACAATCCTTCGCGGTCAGTTTCTTCAATTGCGTTGAGGGCGCGTGTCAGATTATCGCCGACGGAAACCATATCGCGGGCAAAACCTGTCACCCCATATCTCAGCGCATCGGATTTATCACGCTCAGCGCGACGACGGGTATTTTCAAGTTCAGCTGCCAACCTGAGCATTTTTTCGTTCAAATCCGCGATTTGCTGTTCGGGATCGATTTCCTCGGGTTCTTCTTTATTTTCTTCTTTATGTTCTTCTGGGGCTGCTTGCTCAGAAGGTTGCTCATCAGGCCCGGAAGCCGCCTCAGTTTCAGCATTAATTGAGTCGGCATCAGATGTGTTGGCTTGAGCGGTATCTGTTTCCGCCTTAGGGGCCTCTTGACCTTCCGTGTTTGTGTCGGTGTCGTTCTCGTGACTCATCATTTTATTCCCTAAATTATCTGATATGGCTTTCAGAACATCTTATTTAGGAGGTATGGCGCGTGAGTTCAACCTTTAGGATTTATTCGCCCTTGCTGATGTTCCATCCAACCGCTAAACAGGTGACTAAATTTTAGTTATCAATGAACAGGACTGTTAATGACACAAATGATAAGACCGTCAGGTCGCCAATATGATCAATTGCGATCTGTCACGCTCGAAACGGGGGTTGCCAAGCATGCAGAAGGTTCCTGTTTGATAAAAGCGGGCGACACACATGTGTTGTGCACGGCAAGCGTTGAAACGCGTGTACCGCCATGGCTCAGAAATGGTGGCACGGGCTGGGTTACTGCAGAATATGGTATGTTACCCCGTTCGACATCTGATCGCATGCGCCGCGAGTCATCAGCGGGTAAACAATCAGGACGCACCCAAGAAATTCAGCGCCTTATTGGTCGCTCTCTTCGCGCCGTTACAGATCTCGCCGCGCTGGGCGAAAATCAAATCAGTCTCGATTGTGATGTTCTCCAGGCAGATGGCGGTACACGCACAGCCTCCATCACCGGTGCTTTTGTTGCGCTTTCACAGGCAGTTGACTGGATGAAAACCAAACAGATTGTTGATGCTAATGCTGTTGTTATCCGCGACCATGTTGCCGCAATTTCATGTGGCATTTATAAGGATGAGCCGGTGCTTGATCTGGATTACGCCGAAGACAGCAATGCAATCGCCGATGCGAATTTTGTGATGACAGGCAGCGGCACTCTTGTTGAAGTTCAGGCCACAGCTGAAGAGAGGCCTTTTAGCCAGCAGGATTTTTCTGCCCTAATGACGCTTGCCGAAGCAGGCATTCGAGACCTTGTCATGTTGCAAAAGCAATCTCTCGGTTAAAAAATCTCTTGGGTAAAATATTTGGGGCACTGAATGTCTGAAAATAGGAAAATCTTATCAAGAAAGCTTATTGTCGCCAGCCATAATGCCGGGAAGGTGACTGAAATTAATGAGTTGGTCAGCACATTCGGCATCGAAACAATCAGTGCGGCTGACTTGGATTTGCCCGAGCCGGAGGAAACCGGCGACACTTTCATTGCAAATGCAGAGCTAAAAGCCCTTGCTGCCGCTCAAGCGGCCGGTCTGCCGGCGCTTGCCGATGATAGTGGGCTGGCTGTTGACGCACTGGGCGGCGCCCCCGGCATTCATTCAGCCAGATGGGCAGAAGGAGATATTGATAAGGGTGAAGCCCCCGGGCGTGATTTTGAGCGTGCTATGAGGAAGGTCGAGGAGGCACTAACACGAATTCCCGATGCCCCCAGAGCGGCACATTTTGTCTGCGCACTGACGCTTGCATGGCCGGACGGTCATTGCGAAAGCTTTGAAGGCAAGGTTTTTGGCGAACTGGTTTGGCCCCCGCGAGGGAATATGGGTTTTGGTTATGACCCGGTGTTCCAACCCGATGGTCTGGCAAAAACTTTTGGGGAAATACCGCCGAATGTAAAACATGCCATGTCACATCGGGCGGAAGCATTTCAAAAACTTGTTACGGCATGTCTGAAAGATTAGACACGTCATTAGCCGAGCCTCTCGGTGTTTATGTTCACTGGCCGTTTTGCCTGTCGATTTGCCCCTATTGTGATTTCAATGTTCATGTATTTAAAAATGTTGATCAGGATAGCTGGTTGAAGGCTTATGCCGCAGAAATTCAACATCTTGGTCATTTGACAGATTATGCGCATCCTGTGACGAGCGTTTTTTTTGGTGGTGGCACCCCTTCTTTGGTGCGCCCGGATATTCTCGAAGGTGTTTTAAACGAAATCACTTCCGTTTGGGGGCTGTCGCCAAATGCAGAGATTACACTTGAGGCGAACCCCGTCGGGCTAGACAGGCCATTACTGGTGGACTTAAAGACGGCTGGCATTACGCGTTTCTCCATGGGCGTTCAATCGCTGGATGACGCAGCGCTCTCATTTCTTGGTCGCACTCATAATGCCGCTGATGCTATTGCGGCCTTTGCCTTGGCGCGCGATGTTTTTGATTATGCATCCTTGGATATGATTTATGCCCGCCCTGACCAGACAGTTGACGCTTGGACAGCTGAGCTGACGACGGCTTTAGCTTTGGCGCCGGATCATCTGTCGGCCTATCAATTGACAATTGAGCAGGGCACCAATTTTGGCAAGCTCTATCAGGCGGGGCGACTGACCTTGCCGGAAGAAGATCTGCAGATTGGGCTTTATGATGTAACTCAATCGCTCTGCCATGATGCGGGGTTGGCGGCTTATGAAGTTTCTAATCATGCGCGATCGGGTCATGAGTCTCGACATAATATACAGTGCTGGCAGGGGTCTCCCTATATAGGAATTGGGCCCGGCGCACATGGGCGCGTTGATGTTGAGGGTCAACGTCACGCCTCCATAGGTATCAAGCAGCCTGCGGCTTGGTTGGCGTCCGCATCGAATCTATCTGTTGGTCACGGCCTTGCCTCACTTGAGCGATTGTCCAAAGAAGAAGTTTTTGAGGAGCGCATGATGTTCGGCTTGCGTCTTGTTGAAGGTGTGTCTCTTTCAAATATAACTGAAAATGCCGAAGTGCCGGTTGGCGCATTAGATTTGGTAAAAATAAATTTTCTTGTATCTGCGGGTTTATTGGAGGATCGGCAAGACAGGCTCGTCGCCACTCGGAGTGGGCGTCTTGTTCTCGACAGGCTGGTCGCCGAGCTGTTGCTCGCCTGAGTCCAGAAACAAAACTCCGTCCTCCGTTTTAATTTCTGATGGTGTGTCATTATCATTGGACAGAAACAGCGCATTGAAGTTTAACTTGGCGCGGTCAATTTGGACGAAACTGTCAGGCGCTTGCGTCACGACTTTATTTTTACGGCGCCGGACCTCAAGCACAGCAAGGCCACGCTCATTGAGCCCATCTTCATTGAGACGGAAAATGCCATCAATTCCCAAGAATCCGTCGGCATTTGTCATCGCCATGTCATTAAAGGGATTGTCAGGGTTAATGGCAGAAAGCGCAGCGGTCAGGCTGACAGCATCATAGGCTAGGCTGGCTATGCGGCGAGGCTTTTGACCGTAGACTTTTTTATAACGACCTGAAAAGGCTTTCCATCCCCCGGGGTCCGGCGCCGCATACCAACCCCCGACAAGCGGCGGCTCTTGACCGAGTTGAGGGTCATCCCACAGGCCGGTTCCCAAGAATTTGACCTCACGCGGGTCGACGTCAAAATAAGGCAGTAAAGGCGCAAGACTTCTCAGTTTTACCCCACCTTCCGGCAAAATAACTGCATCAAAGGGCAGTTCGCCGAAGGTTTCGCGCCGTTCAAGCTCTTTTATTTGAGTAAAAAGTTCGGGCGCCATTTCTTCAAGCGCTTTTTCAAACTCTTCTTCTTCCGTATCAGGCAACAAAAGTCGCGCCTCTTCCAACAACCGCGCCATTTCTTCTTCTTTAGCTATTTTCCGGTCATCATATTGGGCAAGTTTTTGAACCGGATCGAACATGGATTGCGCTTCTTCTTGATAATATTCTACTTGCACAAGCTCCCCGCCATAGCGCTTAACTGTCGGCTCCAGCGCAGCGGCAATTCTTTGGCCATAAGGTGTTTCAGGAATAAGTGCCGCGAAGCGCTCTTTGCCCTCCAGTCTGGCCGTTTCGATAATCCGTTCGAGATTTTGCTCCGGCAAAAATCCGATAAGCCAGACGCCTTGATTGGCGACAGAGCGGTCATTGGAAAAAGCAATAAGTGGCACATTGGCGGATGTGGTGATGGGGGTCACTGCGCGAACGGAGTCGGCGAAAACAGGCCCGACGATAATCTGAGCGCCTTCATTAAGCGCAGCGCGCACAGCTTTTACCGCACCTTTTTTTGTTCCATTCGTTGGCTTAACAATAAGTGTTATTTCCGGGCGGTTGATATCAAAAACCGCCAATTGTGCCGCATTAAAAAGATCAGTTGCGACTTCGTTTACAGCCTCATTGCCGGCCTCGAAGGGTAATAAAAGCCCGACGCGAATACGCCCGTCATTCATAATCTGAGGCCGTCTCTCCTCCGGCAGGTCGGTGGGTCGACTTTCAAAAGCTGTCGGTTGATTGCTGGTTTCGGGCAATGCGCGCAAAAAGGCCTTAGTGTTTTCAACAATGCGATAGTCTAAGGGGCTAGAGGGCGCTTTTTTGCCCGGCAGTTCATAAATAGTGCCTTGTGTTGTAGAGCCACGGGAATTTGCTCCACTTATATCTGTTTCGGTGGCACAGCCCGCAATTAAGCCTGTAATCAACCCTGTCAGCACCAGCGTCATAGATATGTTTTTTTTCATTTCTGGGTATCTCATCAACAACAATTTACTCAAGCTGGCAGGTTTAGATATGAATTATGTCCTGAATATGGCTTTAACATATTCCCAAACTAGCTGAAATGCCGATACTTCGGAAGCCGGAAGTCTGCCTTAAGGGATAGGTACTTGCCATTTGGAGCGAATAAGGCAAAGTCGTGTTATGACGGAACATCCTGTTTCAAAGCCGGTGAAAAGCACCAAACGTGCGGCCGTGTCTGCAAGGAAAGGCTCCGACCTCAAGGGCGCCTTCAAGAGCGGCCTTTATGTCGTTGCCACACCCATAGGCAATTCCAAAGATATTACTTTGCGTGCACTGGAGGTTCTAACGCAGGCAGATAAAGTCTATTGCGAAGATACACGCATCACTAAAAAACTTTTTTCCCTGCACGGTATTCAGCGTAAGCCTGATAGTTATCATGAACACTCATCTGACCATGTGCGGGCTGAAATTTTGCGCCAGTTAGAAAATGGCCTGTCAGTGGCACTGATCAGCGATGCCGGAACCCCGCTGATCTCAGACCCAGGTTATCGTCTTGTTAAAGATGTGCGTGATGCGGGGTATGAAATTTTTTCAGTGCCCGGTGCGTCAAGCCCGATTGCAGCTTTAAGCATTGCCGGTTTTCCGAGCGACAGATTTTTATTTGCGGGGTTCTTACCGCCCAAATCTGCTGCACGGCAAACAGCTCTGGGTGATTTGGTCGATATTCCTGTCACGTTGGTTTTGTTTGAAAGCCCAAAAAGGCTGACGGGACTGTTAAAAGACATTGAAGCTGTAATGCCAGATCGCGAAGTCGCTGTGTGCCGCGAAATGACTAAAGCGTTTGAGGAGGTTCTTGTCGGCGCGCCGAGCGAACTGATTGGGACGCTTGATGCCAATGCTTCTGCGCGCGGGGAGATTGTGGTGCTCATTCACCCGCCTGCCGCTCGTGAAAAAATGTCTGAGTTAGAGGTGCGAAAAAATCTGGGGGTTGCCATGCAAAGCCAGCCCCTTAAAACAGCAGCAGCGCGGGTTGCTGGGCTTTCAGGTTGGTCTAAGCGGGATGTTTATCAATTGGCGTTAACATTTTCTGATGATGAAAATGAATGATTTTGACAGAGAAGAAAAAGCCACAAAATAAAAAAATTCAAGCCTATCGTCGGGGGATATATGCCGAAATTCTTGCCGGGCTTTATCTGATGTTTACGGGCTGGCGTGTTTTGGCTTGGCGCTGGAAATGTCCATTGGGTGAAATTGATTTGGTTGCCAAAAAGGGAAAAATCATCACTTTTATAGAGGTGAAGGCACGTCAAAATGAGCAATCTGCATTGGACTCGATTACAGCGCACCAATGGAGACGGATTTCAAACGCCGCTGATATATTTATGTCACGACAAAGACAATACGCTGATTGCTCATGGCGATTTGATGCGATTATTATTGTGCCGGGCAAATGGCCAAAGCGTTTTAAAAATATGTGGGATGACTGAGCATATGGGTTTTGAATATTTTGAGAAACTAAAGACTGGGCGGCGGCAAAATAATCGGCATGTTTTGTCTCTTTTGGCGGCCTTATTTCCCGCCCTTATATTTTCCGGCTGCACGGTACCCGGAACAATAGTCGGGGGTGTCTCAACAGTTGGGTCAGCGGCGCTGAGCGCGCCCGGCTTTGAAAAGCGGGTAAATGATGCCGGCTTGATGGTGACGTTGAACCGCGCGCTTTTGCAAGAAGATGATACTTTATTGCTCAAGATCAAAATTGATGCGCTCGCTGGGCGGGTTATGCTGACAGGCACAGTGCAGGATGAGGTTTCTCACAAAACCCTGCAGAAGATTGTCGGCGATACTGCGGGCATTCGACAGGTTTTTGATTATGTTAAAGTGAGCGAGCCTCGCGGTTTTTCAAAAGCTGCACGTGATGGCCTAATCAGCACGCGCCTTCGCACCGCCATGATGACTGACCAAGCAATCTCAGCCGTGAATTTCATCATTAGAACACATAGAGGTGTGGTATATATTTTGGGCATTGCTCCGACGGAAGAAGAGGCCCAGCGTGTCGTCAATCATGCCCGAACCATATCGGGGGTGGTTGAGGTCAAGCTTGAGTTTGAAACAGTGGATGAAATGATATTGGCTTTTGCAGCCGCCGAAGAGTTGAGCAATGCTTCGTCGGATGACAACGCGCCTCGCGAGAGATAATTCGGATAAGGTAAATGGTTTTAAAAGTCGCAATTCAAATGGACCCTATCGAGTCGATAGATGTCGGCGGTGACAGTACTTTTGCCCTTGGCCTGGAGGCACAAAAGCGGGGCTTTGAGCTTCATTATTATTTACCGGAGGATATGAGCTTACGCGATGGTGCGGTCACGGCTCGCTTACGCTCTTTGGTTTTGAGAGACAAAAGCGAAGACTATTTTTCTGCCGGGCCAGAAGAGGTGCATAATCTGAAAGATATGGATGTTGTTTTGATGAGGCAAGACCCACCTTTTGATATGGCGTATATTTCAGCCACGCATATGTTGGAACAAATCTGCGACGACACGCTGGTGGTCAATAACCCCGTTGCCGTGCGCAATGGGCCGGAGAAAATACTTCCGGTTTTGTTTCCGACACTTCAGCCGCCAACACTGTTAACGCGGGACTTGAAGGCGCTGGAAGATTTTAGAAAAGAATTCGGTGACATCATTCTGAAGCCGGTTTACGGCAATGGTGGAGCCGGTGTTTTCAGAGTCACACATCAAGATGAAAATTTTTCTGCCTTAGTCGAAATGTTTATGGTCTCTAGCCGCGAACCGATTGTTGCCCAGCAATATTTGCCTGATGTGCGACAGGGCGACAAGCGGGTCATTCTGGTTGAGGGCGAGGCGGTGGCCTCATTGAACCGCATTCCCCAGCCCGGTGAGGCGCGCGCGAATGTGCATGTTGGCGGCCGTCCGGTGGCGTCCGAATTATCTGAGCGAGATATTGAAATTGCAGATACCATCGGCGGTTATTTGAAGGATAATGGAATTATTTTTGCCGGAATTGACGTGATTGGTGATTATCTCACGGAGATTAATGTGACATCTCCGACGTGCATCCGCGAAATTGCAGACTTCGGGGGGCCGGACGTTGCCAAGCTCATTTGGGATGCGATTGAGGCCAGGCTAAAGCGGTAAAGCTTTAAACAGCCTTATCGAAAGTCTCCGGCGCGTATTTTTTGTAATTTTCCTGTTTTTCAAGAGCATCAACGGCGATTATTCTGGTGCCACCGCTTTTTGTGTCATGCAATTCTGCATGAGGATAGCCGCTAAAATTGTTAATACGAATAACTGTCCATAAATTTTGAAAATTTGAGATTTCAAAATCTTTAGACAATCCCATCATGGACAGGATTTTTCTCTTATTGTGGAAACGTTCGACAAAAACATCACCGATGTTTACTTCTATGCGTTTCTGGTTAAACATGACTCAAGCTCAACTTTGCAACAAAAACATGTTAAAACGTATAACAAAAAGATGTGCTAATAAACAAAAAACGCCTGCTCGGTCGATTATATTTTAGTTCTTTTTCTGAGTGTATCTTTCCTGTTTTCCGGCAAATCGGTCTGGCCAAAACAAAAATGAATAATAATGGTCGCACGTATCAATACACTTGCCTTTCAAGGCATGAATGCCGTCAAGGTAGATGTGCAAGTGCATCTCTCCCCCGGCAAAATGGTTTTCAACACGGTTGGATTGCCTGATAAGGCGATTGGCGAAAGCCGTGAGCGGGTGAGAAGCGCGCTTTCGGCAATCGGATTAGGCCTGCCGCCGGAGCATATTACTGTCAATCTTGCCCCGGCTGATTTACCAAAAGAGGGTAGTCACTATGATTTACCCATTGCGTTGGGGCTTATGGTGGCGATGGGTGCGTTACCCCCGGAAGCGGTTGAGGGGTTTGTCGCCATAGGCGAACTGTCCTTGGATGGGAGAATTGGCGGGGTGCCGGGTGCCCTTCCTGCCGCTATGGCCGCTATGTCTTGGGGGTTGGGCCTTATTTGCCCTGCTGATTGTGGCCCCGAGGCTGCTTGGTCGGGGCTGGCTTCGCCTGACAATCACGGCATTATTGCAGCAGACCATATTCTTCAACTGATTAATCATCTGCGCGAGACACAAATTCTGCCGCCGCCTGAGCCTCGCATTGAAATGGCACAGGTGGACATGCCCGATATGTCGGATGTGCGTGGTCAACCTCAGGCAAGACTGGCGCTCGAAGTTGCGGCGGCAGGAGGTCACAATCTTTTATTTACCGGCCCTCCCGGTGCGGGGAAGTCAATGCTGGCGGCAAGATTGCCCGGTATTTTGCCGCCCCTTCAATCAAAACAACGCTTGGAGGTGACGACGATTAAGAGCTTGTCCTCCGGCGGGAGCGGCGTGAACATGGCCAGCCACAGGCCATTTCGGGCACCGCATCATTCAGCGAGCATGGCAGCTCTCATTGGGGGTGGGCGTCAGGCCAAGCCGGGTGAGATTTCCCTCTCTCATAATGGTGTCTTGTTTCTTGATGAACTACCTGAATTCTCTCGCCAGACCCTCGATGCCTTACGCCAGCCCATTGAAACCGGTGAGGTAGAGATTGCTCGTGCTGAGGCGCATATAACCTACCCTGCAAATTTTCAACTTGTTGCAGCCATGAATCCCTGTTGCTGTGGCCACGCCAATGACCCGGAGCTTGCCTGTCATCGCATTCCGCAATGTATTAATGAATATTTGGGCCGACTGTCGGGGCCTTTGTTGGACAGGTTTGATATCCGAGTTGAAGTGCCGCCTGTATCTTTGCGAGATATGCTGTCACCGGATAGTGGGGAGAAGAGTGCCGACATTGCCAAACGTGTCGCACATGCTCAAAAGGTTCAGCTTGATCGCAATAAAGGTTGTTTGAATGCCAATCTGGACGGCGAACTTTTACGGGACCTTGCAAGGCCGGATGAAGAGGGTCAGGTTCTCATTGATAAAATCACCAATGAGGCAATGAGTTCCAAGCTCACGGCGCGGGGTTATAACCGCATTATTAGAGTTGCGCGAACGATAGCCGATTTGGAAGGTTGTGAGAACCTCGCCGCAAGGCACATTGCATCCGCTATGGTATGGCGCGGCATGGCATCAGATGTAAAAGGGTGATGCTTATTTAAAATTCGTAAGCTGCAATCGCTGCCATATTGAGCAATTCGGAGGATGTACACCCGATGCGAACAATTTGGACAGATTTAGACATTCCGATGAGCATTGGCCCAATCACTGTTGCGCCTCCAAGCTCACCCAACATTTTTGTTGAAATGGAAGCAGAGTGAATTGCAGGCATGACAAGTACATTGGCATTATCTTTGAGGCGGGAGAAGGGGTACATGCTGCGCACGTCTTTATTGAGCGCCACATCAGCGGCCATTTCTCCATCAAATTCGAAATCAACGCAACGATGCTCCAAAATCTTGATGGCGTCGCGCACATATCTTGATCTGTCGCCTTCGGGATGACCGAAGGTGGAATAGGCAAGCAAGGCGACCCTTGGTTCATAGCCGAGGGCGCGCGCCGTTTGAGCCGTTTGTTCTGTAATATCCGCCAGTTCTTCGCCATTAGGCATGTCATGAACATTGGTATCTGCAACCAGCACAGTTCTCCCGCGAGCCAAAATCATTGAAACCCCGATAACCCGTTTGCCGGGCATTGGGTCAATAACTTTGGTGACTTGTTCAAGCACGATTGAATAATTGCGGGTTACGCCCGTAATC
>MDTB01107483.1_pt1 | contig 16479 bp, 22 predicted proteins | sample 811161 | NCBI WGS metagenome assembly MDTB01 (sample SAMN05326650, study PRJNA326480) | marine metagenome | isolation source: seawater | place: Mediterranean Sea | collected 2009 | reverse complement strand
TATGGAGTCGGTTTTTATACTAAGTATGGTGACGGTGGTGTTGATATCGCCCCTATTGCTGACCTTTATAAAACGGAAGTCTGGGAACTAGGTGAATACCTAGAAGTAGACCAACGTATTGTTGATGCAGATCCCACTGATGGATTGTGGGATGATTCTAGAACTGATGAACAACAACTAGGAGCATCCTATGAAGAATTAGAGGAAGCTATGGAAACAGGTAAAGGTAGTGGGTTGCAGGTATTAGAAAAATATGGTAAACTTAATTCACATAAGATGAAACCAATACCTACATTTTTACTTGAGGGAGATTATTGATGAAAATTGGATTGATTGGAGCAGGTAGACTTGGACTTTGCCTTGCCCTTTTGATAGAAGATATAGGTTATGATGTCCTTGCATCTGATATAAGACCTGATTATGTTAATGATCTAAATGAGAAAAAGTATAATGGTAGTGAACCAGATGTTAACCACTATCTTGAGAAAGCAAACAACATACATTTTACAACTGATAATATTAGAGTCATTAATGAGTGTGATATTATTTTTACTCTTGTTTCGACACCTTCATTAGAAGATGGTAGTTATGATGTGAGTGCAGTATGGAAAGTTATAGAAGATTTTAAAACTGCATCAAAAGAAACAGAAGTTTTTAATAAATCATTAGTAATTGGATGCACTACAAATCCTGGAGATTGTAATCAAATACAAGAGCATTTAAGTTCAGATCCAGACACATTTGGAATAAATGTATTTTATAACCCAGAGTTTATAGCACAAGGAACAATTGTAAAAGATTTACAAAGAGCAGATACAGTTTTAATCTGTGGTGAAAAATATATTAATGAACATAAACATGTAACAATATTAAAAGAAATATACAAAAAAATACAATTTGATTATAATCCTAATCCTTCGATTCATTATATGAGTACTAAGGCAGGTGAGATAGTTAAGATTGCTATTAATACTTTCTTGACGACTAAGATCAGTTATGCAAATACTATAGGACAAGTTCTTGCTCTTTCTGATTTAGATGATGAAATAGATTCCGTATTAGAAGCAATAGGTAATGATAGTCGAATTGGTTCTAAGTATCTTAAGTTTGGATTTGGTTTTGGTGGACCATGTTTCCCTAGAGATAATCGTGCCTTCGCATCTTATGCTAATCAAGTAGGTGTAGAATTTAACATAGGTCAAATCACAGATGATTTTAATAAGGAACATTCTAAATTTTTATTTTCATATTTTACTAAAAAGAATGAACATAATTTACCTTTTGTTTTTCCATCTGTTGCATATAAAAAGGGAACTGATATAATAGAGGAGAGTCAACAGTATCGTTTATGTTTAGACTTATTAGATGCAGGATATAAGGTTCATGTATTGGATGATTCACTAAAAGATATTTGTGATGATAGAATATTATATTCTGAACCAACTGGATACTTTTTTAACATAGATTTATGATTACTTTTTCTCAGTTGGGTAAATATGGAAGATTGGGAAATCAATTATTTCAGTATGCAGCTTTGAAGGGTTTATCCATTAAAAATGGATATGAAATTGGAATGTCACCAAGCATTTTTTCTTCAACTTGGCATGGTCAAAAATGTTTACTCTCTAATTTTAAATTAAATTACAATACAATCAATACTGTTGGTAGGCTTTATAATCAACCTGGTGATGCTCAAAATTTTGATGAGAACTTTTTTGATTTAGAAGATGGTGTGGATCTGTTAGGGTTTTTTCAAAATTTAAATTATTTTAATTTTTGTAAGAAGGATTTAAAAGAAGATTTGACTATTGATTCTGAGGTTCAAAAAAAATGTGATGATTATTTACAGAAATTTGATGGAACTTTAGTTTCCATTCATGTTAGAAGAGGAGATAATATTGATTATAATCAATCTTCTCAGGATGTAATTAATAATTATATTGCAAAATCTGTAGAATACTTTAACGATGATGTTAGTTTTTTACTTTTTACAGGAGGATCAAGATCTTTTGGAGAGGATAATACAAATGACCTTGATTATCTTAAGGACACGTATCATGGTGATAAAGTTTTTTATAGTGAAACTAATGATCCACTAATGGATTTTTGTTTAATGACTAAGTGCCATCATAATATTATTTCTCATGACAGCACTTTTAGTTGGTGGGCTGCTTATTTAAATCAGCATGACAACAGAATAGTTATTTGTCCTAAACATCATAAAAGTTTAGACCAAACCATAGAATATAAAAATTTTTATCCAGATAATTGGATTAAAATTTAATTTTTACACCAAAGAAAAATTAATGTTTAAAGAAATTAATATACCAGATAATGTAACCGACATCTATATTGATGTTGGATTATCTCACAATGCACCTCATACAGTCAAGTGGTTATCTTCTAATCCTAATGCATTTGTTTTTGGATTTGAACCAGTTAAAAAAAATTGTGAACGTGTTCTAGAAATAATAAAAAATCTTGGATTTGAAAATAGATTTAAACTGTTCCAATGTGCTGTAGATAATGTTGATAAACCAGAAATGAAAAATTTTTATGTGACATGTAATTCGCAAGTTAAAGATGATCATGGTCAATCTAGTTTATATGAATTAACTTTAAGAAATTCTCAAGGATGTGAATATTGGATTGATGAAGTAACTTCCACTCTTTGTATTAATTTGTCTGAATTATTTGAAATTATAGATTGGGAAAGATTTAATAATATAACTTGTTTGAAGACTGATACACAAGGGAATGATTTAAATATTATGAAGTCTATTAAATCTTATTTTCACAGGATTCCTTTTATTCAATGTGAATCATACACTTTTAATCAGTATAATAAAAATGATGATGATCCTAAGTTCATTTATGATTATATGACCTCTAACGGATATAAACTTTCTAGTGGTGATATTGGATCAGCAGATCATCTTTATACAAGATTGAGTTAAACATGATTTTTTTATCAACAACTTCTGATGGACTTCATACTGCTGGATTGGGATCAATAACTCAGTGGCATCTTTTACTTTTTTGTATTGCAAAGGATTTGAATGTAAATGTCTCAGTAGATCCATATTACAGGATTGGACATAACTATCATTCAGAAAGTGATTGGGACGAAACATTTACTAAATTTTTTAGCTTTCCTTATACGAAAAAATTTGATGTTGATTTAGATTTTGATAGTTCATATGATGAGTTAAAGGAAGGATTGATTTCAATTGAAAATGAATATGAAAGTAGTGAAAGAGTGGGAGTACATATTTCTCACGGTACTATAAAGGATATAATGATATCTAATAAAAATTTAATTTCCAAATTCTGTGACAAAAGATATCTGGATGAAATAAAAAATAATTTTTACATTGAAGATACATATTTTTCTTCAAAATATATTAATGTTTCTTTTCATATAAGAGTTGAAAATCCAAAAGATACTGATCATGCTTTTCACTTAAGAGAAACTGTGTATGATCTAGATAAAGAATTCAATCGACATAAAAATATTATCAAGTACATCAAAGAAGAAAACTCAGATAAAAAGATTCATTTACATATTCACTCCCAAGAAGATGAGGATAGATACCATAATTTTTATCAATTTTGTGACGAAAATTTTAAATTGTCTTTACACTTAGACGACAATCCGATTAGAGACATATATCATATGTCTAATGCTGATTATTTGATTATGGCAAATAGTTCTTACAGTTGGATATGCCACTTACTTAACTCTAATACAACTTTTGCTAGAGATAATTTTTGGCAACCAATGAACTCTAAGGTGAAATACTTAGACTATAACTACAATGTAATTTAAAAATGATTGAACATAATTATACTAAAGATTTTGAAAAACTTAAGAACAAATTAAAAAGTGGAGAAAACTTTGCTTTTCTTAGGTTCTCCGATGGTGAGGGATTTATTCTTTATGATCAGTATTTGGAGTTAAGTAGCAGTGGATATAATTTGAATGGTGTGCAAGGTTATGCATACTATGGAAAAGAAGAACATAAAGTATTTGATCCTGAAAAACATTCCTTTAATCGTCAAAAATTAATTGAATCCTTAGAATATGTTGCTCCGAATTATTATAAAGGACTTCCAATGAGAGAGTCATGTGTAGCATTTGATGGTATTTTTGATGAGATTGTTGAAAATGCTGGTGGTGATAGTGAGTGTTTAACATTCGCTAACCTTTGGAACAATGCAAATTACCCTAAATTTATTGAAGAGATTGTTCCTATTCTATCTGACAAAAAGGTTGTATTTGTTTTAAATGAATGTGCAAACATTGAAAAATTACCATTTAAAGTGGTTAAAGATTTTAGAATAGGATCTAATTGCTTTATTGACAACTATAATATAATAGAAGATATTAAAAAATATATTAATGATAATAATATAACTGACCATGTATTTCTATTCTCTGCTGCTAGTTTGAGTAATTTACTTGCTCATCAACTATATGAGATGAATGATAAGAATACTTATATTGATGTTGGTAGCACTCTCAATCCTATTATGGACATGACTGGATGGACTGGAACAAGAACATATTTAAACCAGTATTGGAATTCTACAAGTGATAAATCTCAACTTGAAATTATTGATATTTGGACATGATTACTCTCGGTATTTGTAATGATGAGACTGCATCTGCTTGTCTTTTTGAAAATGGAAATCTCATTGCAGCTGCAAGTGAAGAAAGATTTAGTAGAAAAAAATTAGATAATTCTTTTCCATTTAAATCTATTGAGTATGTTTTAAGTTGCTCCTCTCATGATATTGATAATATAAATGTTGCTTACTCTTGGACAAAAGGATTTGATCCTGAGATATTGAAATATTATATGAAGAGATTCTCTGAGTGTGAAACTGAAGAGGAGAGATCTATTTTACAGGAAAGAATTGATTATGATATATCAAGAGATGAATCTAATAAAAATGAATTTTTTGATTGGTATAGTGGAGATAGTTTAAATCATTATTATCATCATGAATCTCATGCTGCAAGTGCTTGTCTTTTAAGTTCTTTTGATGATGGAATATGTCTCACTGCTGATGGGAGAGGTGATTTTGAATCATTAGTTATTTGGAAGTTTGATAGATCTAATAAAGAAAAACCATTTAAGAGACTTTTTTCTGTTACTAGTTCTGACAGTTTAGGATATTTTTATGGAAGAATTACGGGATTATTAGGATTCAAACCCATGAGACATGAAGGAAAGATAACTGGTCTTGCTGCTTATGGTGATCCACACAAAGCTTTGAGTTTGATGGAGGATATGATTACTTTCAATGATGGTAATTTAAAAGGAAAACTTGGAGAATTGTATCGACCTTTCTTCAAACCCTATAGTGATAGATTAGTAAATGAAATTAAAAAGTTTTCGAGGGAAGATATTGCAGCTGCTGCACAACATCATTTGGAAAAAATATTATGTGATGTTCTTACATATGTTCTTTCTCAAAATAATATCAAATCAACAAATTTGATGCTTGCTGGTGGTATTTTTGGAAATGTAAAGGTCACTCAAAAATTGAAAGAGTTACCTATAATAAAAAGTGTCTTTGTACAACCTCATATGGGTGATGGAGGATTATGTATTGGTGCTGCTGCCCTATCCCAACACCAATCTGGTATACAAATTAAACCATTGCAAAATGTTTATCTAGGTCCTTCTATTGATTTGAATAGTTTTGTTAATGATAAAAAATATTCACACTTGAATATTGAAAGGTGTGATGATTGTTACGACAATATTTGTAGTGATCTTCTAGATAATAAAGTTATAGGATTAGTTCGTGGTAGAATGGAGTTCGGACCTCGTGCTCTTTGTCATAGAAGTATAATTTATCGTACTTCTGATGTGACTATAAATGATTGGATTAATAAACGTCTTAATAGAACAGAGTTCATGCCATTTGCTCCTGTTATTAGGAAGGAACTTGCTGAAAAATCATTTATTAACTATAAAGAGGATGACAGAACTTTAGAATTTATGACATCTACTATTGATTGTACAGATGAATTTGCTAAAATATCACCAGCAGTTACACATGTAGATCAAACTGCTAGACCTCAAATCGTCTCAAAAGAAATAGAACCATTCATATGGGGATTATTGAAAAAATGGGAGAAGATATCAGGGGAGTTTAGTTTGGTAAATACTTCATTCAATGCTCATGAAGAACCAATTATTTGCACTTATCAAGAAGCACTACATGCTCTAGAAAAAAATAGGGTAGATATTGTTTACATAGAAAATTACAGGATTACTAATTATGTCTGATTATAAAATTAAACACAATCCATATAAGATTGTGAGTATGTTTGAGGAGTGTATCGCAGACTACACTGGAGCACCATACGCATTATCCATTGATAGTTGCACCAATGCTTTGTTTTTAACATGCAAATATTTTGAAGTTAATGATGTCATAATACCATCAAAGACTTATCTATCTGTACCACAATCTATAATGCAAGCTGGTGGAAATGTATTATTTGATGAGAGTAGAAATGATTGGACGGGTGCATATCAATTGAAACCATATCCCATATGGGATTCTGCTAAGAGATTAACATCTAACATGTTTATTCCTGGATCTTACATGTGCTTATCTTTTCATATTAAAAAAACTTTAAAGATTGGAAAGGGTGGTATGGTTCTAACAGACGATAAGGAATTTGTAGATTGGTTTAGGAGAGCTAGATATGAAGGTAGAGGATGGCAAACATTTTATAAAGATGATAATATAAAGACTATGGGATGGAACATGTACATGACACCACAAGAAGCTGCTCATGGATTATGTCTACTCCAAAATTATCCTTTACATGTTCCTGATCTTGAAGAAGAAAACGGATATTTAGATTTACGTAGATTTGATTTATTTTCAGATTGTAAGACCATATGAAATTTTTAGTAACTGGTGGCAGAGGATTTATTGGAAGTCATTTTGTAGAAAAATGTCTTGATGAAGGACATAAAGTTGTAGATATTGACTCTATGACTTATGCTGCAAATATCAACTTACCTTTTGATAATGATAAAAATTACAAACATCTTGAACAAGATATTTGTAAAGTAAAACATTTACCTCCTTGTGACATCTTAGTTAATTTTGCTGCTGAAAGTCATGTGGATAATTCTATCATTGAACCAGATGTATTTGCTCAAACTAATATTATCGGTACACAAAATCTTTTAAATTTGGTCAGAGGAAAAACTTATAACAGACCTTTGTTTGTACACATCAGCACAGATGAGGTATATGGAGATATTCATAATGGATCCTTTAGTGAAGATAGTAAGATTACACCATCAAATCCATACTCTGCATCAAAAGCAGCAGCAGAGATGATGTTGTTAGCTTATGGGAGAACTTACAATATAACATATCAAATTTGTAGAAGTTCTAATAACTATGGTGCAAGACAGTATCCAGAAAAATTAATTCCTAAAATAATTGAGTGTCTAGATGATAATAAGTCTGTACCAATTCATGGTGACGGATCATATATTAGAGATTGGACTTATGTGAAGGATAATGTTGAGGGTATATATAAAACATGTTTTACTGATAAAGTTAATCAGGTTTGGAATATCTCATCGAATAATTGTCTAAGCAATTTAGAAGTATTAGAAAAGGTATCCAAATGGGTAGGTAAAAAATCAAAAATTAATTTTATTGAAAATAGGCATGGGCAAGATATGAGGTATTCTATCTCTTCTGATAAAATACGAAACGAACTTGGATGGAATCCACAACATCAAACCTTATATAATTTTTTATGACAATTATTAATTTGGGTGGTGTTGGAGGATGTAGAATAACTGATTGTTTAATTCAAACTAAAATTAGACAAGTTGCTTATCCATTTGATTGGAACAATACAAATCAGTTCTTCCCAATCAATGTGATTAAGTCTGAAGGTGAAATATTTTTTTCTTTTAAAGATCAGTATATAATTACACCAAAACACTTAATTTCTCCATGTAATAATGCTTTTCTTTGTCATGATTTTGATGGTGATTGGATAATAAAAAAAGAAATTGTTAATCAAAAATACCAAAGAAGACTTCAAAGACTGTTGACTAAATTTAATTCTAATGATACAATTTATTTTGTACGGGAAGTAATTGAAGAGAAAGGATTTAGGGATCATGATGATGTATTCGACTATGTTCCTACATTTAATGTAGTTCATGATAAGATTAGTGAATGGGAAAAGTTTATGGATTATTGTTCTGTAGTTAGAAAATGTGAAACTAAACTTATTCTTTTTACAGTTAATCCAAGATTAAAATCTAAACGAGAAGATATAAAAATAGTTTTGTGGGATAGGACTGACAATTCAGAAACTATTTTCAAAGAAAACCTTATAAAAATTTACAATGAATAAAACTGTTACTGTTATCCTTAATGGATATAAAAGAAATCATTTAAAAGAACAAGTAGAAGCTATTGATAAACAAACATATCCTGTAGAAGAAATTTTTTATTGGCAAAATACTGTAGATGGATTTGTATATGATGAAGACACTTATTCTAATTTAAATTCTGTATTAAGTAATTATAATTATGGTGTGTGGGCTAGATTTGCTCATGCCTTAAATGCTAGAACAGATTATGTGTGTGTCATAGATGATGATACAATTCCTGGTAATAGGTGGATAGAGAATTGTGTCAATACTTATGAAACTCATCCTGGTCTTCTTGGTGGTATTGGTCTTTGGTTCAAAAATAAAAATTATGAATTAGAATTTTTACCTAATGGTGAGGTTGCTAAGTTTGGATGGCAACTTAATAATGAAGATCCAGTTCAGGTTGATATTGTAGGACACTCTTGGTTTTTTGCTAGAGATCTTCTTTCTGTATTTTGGAGAGAAATTCCAGATAGATCTTGGACTATGTTATGTGGTGAAGATATACATTTTTCATACATGCTTCAAAAATATACTGATTTTAAAACTTGGGTTCCAGCACATCCTCCTAATGATAAAAGTATGTGGAGTAGTTTAAAAGCTCTTGAATATGGTGGAGATCATCTAGCTACTGCTAACACTACAGTACAGACAGGAGAAATGGCAAAGTACCTTTCATATTGTGTTGATAATGGATTTAAATTATTAAAAGATTTGAAATGATTAATCTGTGGTATGAAGAATCATATTGGTCACACTCTGGAGGTAGAGTTAGTGGACCTGAAAAAGTTGTTAAAGGAACTATTGATGCACTAAAAGAAGAGGGGATTGATTTTTGTATTAATCAGGATAACTATAAAAATAATTTTTTATTTCAATACCAACATGAGATTGCACATAAAAAACATGAACAATTGGAGCATGAATCTTGTATTATAGGACCACAAGTTTGGCCATTTGATAACTATGGAAATTTTTTAAGAGAAAACACTGACTTCTATAAAAAAATTATAACTCCGTCAAATTGGGTAAGAGATTTGTTTGTAAATAAATTAGGATTCCCCTCTGAAAAGGTTGCAGTATGGGCTGCACCAATCAAGACTCCTGAAGTTGTTGATGATATATCAATTGATTGTTTAATTTACTATAAAAATAGACCTCCTGAACATTTAGAAAAAGTTAAATCATTTCTTTCTACCAAGGGATTAACTTTTAATGAATTGAGATATGGTAATTACAGTCAAGATGAATTTAAAAATAATCTCTCAAAGGTAAGGTTTTGTATCATAATTGACAGCACAGAGAGTCAAGGGATAGCAATTCAAGAAATGATGTCTTTAGGTAAACCATTATTAGTATGGGATGTGAAGTTGTGGGATTATATGGGGCAGGATTATATAGTTCCTTCCACATCAGTTCCCTATTGGTCTGAACATTGTGGTGAAAAATTCTATAGTTCTAATGAGATGGAGTTTACATTTGACAAGTTTTATGATAAGATAGATACATATGATTCTAAACGTTTATTCGATGAAGAGTTATCATATAATGTTTCTGTAAAAAAATTATTAAGTTTATTTGGGGAATAGAATGTCTTTATTAATGGATTTTAGACAGTTATATAAAAAATATAATTTAAATATTACTGGTATCATTCATATTGGTGCACATTATGGAGATGAATTAGGTGATTATATTGATCATGGTGTACAAAATATTATTCTGTTTGAACCTTTATCAAATAATTTTGATAAGTTAAGAGAAAACTGTATGGATTTGAACGTTAATATTGAAGCACATAATGTGGCATTAGGATCTAAGGAAGGAAATGCTACCATGTACTTGAGTGATAATGATACACAAAGCAGTTCAATTTTAAAACCAAAAATACATATTAAAGAAATGCCTTGGATTAATTTTGAAGGAACTGAAGAGGTTGAGGTTAAAACATTAGATAGTTATAATATTAAGGGATACAACTTTATTAATATTGACGTTCAAGGATATGAAATGGAAGTATTTAAAGGAGGTAAAAATACTCTTGAGGGAATAGATTACATTTATTCAGAAGTTAATAAAGCAGAACTTTATGAGGGATGTGCACAAATAGGTGAGTTGGATAGTTTTTTAGGTAATTATGGATTTGAAAGAGTTGAAACTTATTGGCCAGAGGATTGGTACAATTGGGGTGATGCACTTTACATAAAGAAAAAATGAAAATTTGTATTTTAACTATTGCGACTAATCAATACTTGCAATTTATAGAAAAATTGTATAGTGATATTGCAGAAAAATTTATATCAGGGTCAGAGATTAATTGTTTATTATTTACTGATCATGAGATAGAAGAAACTTCTGATAATGTAAGAGTTCATTATATTGATCATGAACTTTGGCCTATGCCCACATTAAAAAGGTATAATTATTTTATAAAAGAAAAAGATTATATTCTGGATCATGATTATTGTTTTTATATGGATGCTGATATGAGAATTGATGCTCCTGTTGGTAAAGAGGTATTGGATGATCTTGTTGCCACTAGACATGGGTATCAATCATTTAATAGTCCAAAGGATCAATCTTTTGATAGAAATCCAAAATCATTAGCATATGTTTCTCCTAATGAGAAAACTGTAACTTATTATGCAGGTGGATTTAATGGCGGTAAAACTAAAAATTTCATGAAAATGTCAGAGGTGATTGCTGATAGGGTCAATAAAGATTTAGAAAATGATGTAATCGCTCTGTGGCATGATGAAAGTCACATGAACCGATATTTAATTGATAACCCACCAACACTTGATTTATCTCCAGAATATTGTTATGCTGAAGAATTTATAGGATCAAATTATCCTTTACAAAATCCAAAAATTATTGCACTAAAGAAAAATCATGCGGAACTTAGATCTTAGAGATATTCCTGTTGCCTATATTAATCTTGATAGAGACAGTCAAAAGAAATTAAACATTGAAAAAACTCTTCAAACACTTGGATTTAAATATATTTCTAGAGTTCCTGGTGTAGTTCATCCAACAGGAAATCGTGCTGGATGTTCTATGGCACAGCATAATGCACTGCATGAGTTTGAACCTCCATTCATAATATTAGAGGATGATGCAACTCCATTAAATTTTAATCCAATAATAGCAATTCCAGATGATGCAGATGCTGTTTACTTAGGTATTTCATCATGGGGAAGAATGAATGGTCACTCAGGTCCTTTTGTTCAATACGAAAATATTGACGATAATTTACATAGAGTGTATAATATGTTAGGAACACATGCTATCCTTTATTTGAATAAAGAATATGTATCTGTTTGTAAAAAGGTCTCTCTTAAACAATATGAAATTGAAGATTATATAGATATTGGATTTACAGATGTACAAAAGTATTATCAAGTTTATTCATTCGATAAACCTTTATTTTACCAACAAAGTTCTAATGGAACAAATAATAATTTAAGTTCCTATCCGACACAAGAGTGTTTTAATTATCAACAACCATACTGGTTACCATCAAGAGTTTATTAAAATGACAAAATCATTAGTTACTGGAGGAGCAGGTTTTATTGGCTCCAACCTTGTAGATCAATTATTATCTTTAGGTCATGAAGTTACCGTAGTTGATAATGAATATTCAGATGTTCATGATCAATTTTATTGGAATCCAAAAGCATATAATGTCAACTGTGATATTAGAGATTATAAGACAATGAAAAATGCTTTTGGTAGTGATATGGATTATGTTTTCCATTTAGCAGCAGAGGCAAGGATACAACCAGCTATTGAAAATCCCATTGAAGCAGTTAGTATTAATTCTGTAGGAACCTGCACAGTGCTTCAATGTGCTAGAGAGATGGGTGTGAAAAGATTCATGTATTCATCTACATCATCTGGATATGGTATGAACCCATATCCTAATGTCGAAACACAACCAGATGATTGTTTGAATCCTTATTCAGTATCTAAGGTTAATGGTGAAAAACTTTGTAAGATGTACACAGATCTTTTTGGATTACCCACAATAAGTTTTAGATATTTTAATGTGTATGGTGAATGTCAACCTCTTCGAGGACAATATGCTCCTGTAGTAGGTATTTTCTTACGTCAACGTTCTGATGGGGAACCATTAACTATTGTTGGAGATGGAGATCAACGTAGAGATTTTACTCATGTGAGTGATGTTGTAAGTGCTAATATTTTAGCTGCAACTTCTGATATTGATGACAGTGTATTTGGTCAGGTATATAATGTCGGCACTGGAAAAAATCATTCTGTCAATGAAATAGCTAATTTAATATCTGATAATCAAGTTCATATTCCTCCACGTACTGGCGAATCAAGAATTACACTTGCAGATAATTCAAAATTACGTGATACTTTTGGTTGGAAACCAACTGTTAAACTTGAGGATTGGATATCTCAACAATGAAACCATTAATTAGTATAGTATTTGGTACAAGACCAGAGGCAATCAAACTTGCTCCTGTTATTAAAAAGTTTAAGGAGTCTGATAAATTTAGAACTCGTGTTATTTTAACAGGTCAACATAAAGAAATGGTGTCTCAGGTCATGGATATTTTTAATTTGACTGAAGACTTAAATTTAAATTTGATGAAACCAAATCAAAGTCTGACACATATTACTTGTGCCACTCTAGAAGGACTTAGAAATGATTTCCAGAAAAATAGACCAGATATGGTATTAGTTCAAGGAGATACAAGCACGGCATTTGCATCATCCCTTGCTGCATTTTATGAAGAGATACCCGTAGGGCATGTGGAAGCTGGATTAAGAACTGATGATTTAAAAAATCCATTTCCAGAGGAAGCTAATCGTAGATTGATATCACAAATTGCTTCACTTCATTTTGCACCAACTGAAAAAGCAGTTCAGAATTTAAAAAAATGTTCAGTTGTAGGTGATATCTATAATACAGGAAATACAGTCATAGATGCCCTTGTTCACACAGCTCTATGTGTTAAAAAAGATCCAATATCAATAAAAGGTATTGATTGGCACAATCAAGATGTCATTTTAACAACGATCCATAGAAGAGAAAATTGGAACTATCTTGATGATATAGCAAAAGGATTATTACAAATACTTGATAAAAATAAAAAGGTAGCAATGATTTTACCTTTACATAAAAATCCGATAGTTCGTGAACCTTTAAAAAAAATTTTTAAAAATAATCCTAGAGTTTCACTTATTGAACCTTTGGGGTATGGAGATTTAGTATCTGTCATGAGATATTCAAAATTAATTCTAACAGATTCAGGTGGTATTCAAGAAGAAGCACCATCTTTGGGAAAACCAGTATTAGTTCTTAGGGAAGCAACTGAGAGGCAAGAATCTATTGACGCTGGTGTATCAATTTTAGTAGGTAGAAATTCAGATAAAATATTTGCAGAGGCAGACAGATTGTTGAATAATCCAGTAGATTACTTTACAATGACGTTAAAGGATAATCCATATGGTGACGGAAAATCTAGTTGTTCTATTTTTAAACATTGTGCTGATTTTTTAGGAGTGTAAAATGAAAATTATTAAAAAAATAAAAAAAATTATGTTTGGTATTCATGAATTAACATGGTGGGTAGTTTCTCAAATTGAGGATTGGCTATATCCTTATTGTGATAGACCAGTAGAATATGAGTATGATGAAGATTCTACTAGTGAAATAAGTTTCTTAAAATCTCAAATGGAATCTGCGAACGAAAGAATACAGAGACTTCAAACTGAAATGATACATGTACAATCAACTGTAGATTCTCTTACAGATAAAAGAAAAATAATAATCAAAAATAAATAAAATGATTGGAATTGTTGGTAATGGTTTCGTTGGTAATGCAGTTTACCAAAACTTTAGAGACAAGACACCGTGTAAAGTCTATGACACGGATAAAAATAGATCACTCAGTGTATTGAGTGAAGTCATAGAACAGGATTTTATATTTGTATGTTTACCTACTCCCATGAGATATGGTGGAGAGTGCGATCTATCAATACTGGATAATTTCTTTGAGCAATTACCAGATAATATCACAGGAACATTTGTAATTAAATCTACAGTGCCGATTGGAACAACAAAAAAATATTACGAACGTCATAATGTAATTCACAATCCAGAGTTTTTAACAGCAAGAAATGCCATACAAGACTTCGCTAATTCAGAAAGGAATATTATTGGAGGAGAGCATACTCTATGCTATGAATTTGCTGCTTTCTTTATGGAACATTTTCCCAATATCCCAAATATAATTACATCTTCTGATGAGAGCGAAGCAATTAAATATTTTTCCAATACATTTCTTGCATACAAAGTTGCATACTTCAACAAGATCTACGATCTATGTCAAGCAACTAATATGAATTATGGAACTGTTTGTGGTGGTGTAGTATCAGATAGTCGTATAGGAGTATCACACACAAAAGTACCTGGTATAGATAATGATAGAGGGTTTGGTGGCACATGTTTTCCAAAAGATTTGAACTCATTAATTATTCAGATGGAATCTCATGGTGTAAATGCTGACATGTTCAAAGAAGTATTGAAGTATAATGAACAGATTAGAAAAGTTATTGATTGGCCAATTACATAATGGATAATAATAAAGCAGCGTTTAAGTTAAAAGGTTTGCCACCTGTTTATTGTATCAATCTTGATGGTCAACCAGAACGTTGGGAGTACATGCAGTCTCAGTTTGATTACTGGGAGATAGAAAATTATACACGTATCTCTGCATATGATGGTCGTGAAGATGATCTAGGGGATATATTAAAAGGTAGATATCCAGACGCAATGTCATCAGGTGAAGTTGGTTGTGTTACATCTCATTTAAAAACCATGAAAGAGTTTTTAAAGACAGATGCTCCTTGTGCATTAATAATTGAAGATGATTGTGATATTTCTACAGTATCATACTGGGGATTTACTTGGAAAGATTTTTATTCCAAGATACCTTATGATTATGATGTTATACAACTCGCTATTATCAATCCAGCACAAGTGTATGCTCAATTGCATCGTAGATTTGTAAATGATTTTTCTACTGCTTGTTATCTAATTACTAGGCATCACGCAGAAAAATTAGTTAGATTGCATTGTAAAGGAGAAAAGTATAAGTTAGATCAGGGTGCTAAACCAAGAGCAGTTGCAGACGATTTAATTTATAATTCTGGTAATACATTTGCTATTCCTTTGTTTCTCTACAAAATTGAACTTGGATCATCAATACATGACATTCATGTAAATGTATTTCATAAATCTAGCCATGAAGGTATATGGCAGTTTTGGAAAGCACAGTCACAGGAAATAGATAATTGGGATTCATATTTTGACTATGATCCATATTTTGGAAGGATACCACCAGGTTTTGAAAATAAGTAAGTTAACATAAATTAATATAAGATATTATTATGGGGGTCATAAGACCTCCTTTTTGTTGTGTGGGAACCCGAATGTTAAGTTATTTGACAAAACTTAATATTTACTATATAATTATGTTACAGTTCTTTACAAAGCACAAATGACAGTTACTACAGAAAGCGGTGGTCGCCAAAACGCATTTCCAACCGAAACACGTCCTTATATAGATGAGTCTGTCTCATACGATGGTTACCCTCAGAACGCTGAGAAAGTAAATGGTCGTTGGGCTATGATCGGTTTCGTTGCACTATTAGGTGCTTACATCACCACAGGACAAATAATTCCAGGTATATTCTAATGAACTACTGGAAAAACGCAGAACAAATCAATGGTCGTCTTGCGATGATGGGTTTCTTTGCTGCCGTAGTTAACTACGGATTCACTGGTTGGGTAATACCAGGTATTTTCTAAGGAGACTTAGATGAAAATTCAATCACAATTCACAATTACAAATTTAGAGGACAAACTCATGACCCCAGAAGCAGAAAGATTTAACGGTTGGGCAGCAATGCTTGGTTTCGTAGCAGCAATCGGTGCATACGCAACAACAGGACAAATCATACCAGGTATATTCTAATGTCAAACAAAACAAAGACAGTC
>MDTB01064126.1_pt1 | contig 16480 bp, 12 predicted proteins | sample 811161 | NCBI WGS metagenome assembly MDTB01 (sample SAMN05326650, study PRJNA326480) | marine metagenome | isolation source: seawater | place: Mediterranean Sea | collected 2009 | reverse complement strand
CTTCCAGATAAGTAAAGGTCTCCAATGCAATCAAGTGTTTTATGCCTTACAGGTTCGTCAACATACCTCATACCTTCTTCATTGATAACTTTATTATCATCAATAATAATTGCATTATTAGTTGAAGCACCAAGAGCAAAACCATTTTTTAACAGTTTTTCTGCATCCTTTAAAAAGCCGTAAGTTCTAGCTTTAGCAATATCCTTTTGAAAGGAACTTTTATTCAATATAAAATTGAAAGACTGCTTTCCAATAACCATATCACTATGATCTATATTCATAGAAATTTCAAAACCATTACAAGGTTCAATTGAAATTGATTTATCACTTTCAGAAAGTTTTAAAGTTTTAACAATTTTAATAATTTTCTTGAATTTATTGATATCTTTTGTACCTACATCAGATAACATTTTGCAGAAAAGATCAGCTGAACCATCGAGAGCAGGTAGTTCTTCACAATTAACTTCAATTATTGCATTATCAATACCATAAATTGATAGTGCAGCCATCAAATGTTCAATTGTACTTACTTTAAGGCCATCTTTATTAGCAATTACAGTACATAAATTTGTATCAACAACATTTGTATAATCCGCTTTTATTAAATTATTATCTTTTTTATCAATTCTTTTGAAAAAAATTCCGCTGTGATCATAACTTGGTTTTATTGTTACCTGAGAATTAAGACCTTTATGTAAAGTTATTCCACTGAAAGTAAAAGATTTATTAACAGTTTTTTGAAGAAAATATGAATTATTTAAAATATCTAAAGACATGGTAAACTTTTAATAAATTATAATTAACTATACTAATATTTATAAACGAGATTTAAAAATAACAATTAATTACAATTTGTAACATCTATGCTTAAAGGTTTTTTTCAAACCAATTGTACAAACCATAAATTGAAAAATGTTTATTATTAATATTTTCTTTGTGAGAAAAAAAAGTATTTTTTTTCAAGTTATTAGTAAACAAACTTCCTATTACTGCTGAAAAACTAGGATTATATGCTGCGTCAGCAAGGCCACTTATTCTGATAGGTTTGCCAATTCTTACATTCTTACTTATATACTTGTTAATTAAGTCCTCTAAACCAACCAATTGACTTCCTCCTCCTGTTAAAACTACTTTAGAGGTGGGAAATCTTGTATAGAAATTCTTTTCTAAGTTATTTTTAATTAGTTCAATAATTTCATTCATTCTTGCTAAAACGATTTCATTCAAAATATTCTTTGATACAAACTGCGTTTGATCGTTTTCATCCCCTATAACCTCTATGCTAATCTTTTCTTCAGCATTAAAAGGTGAATTTATTAGAGAAGAATTTATAATTTTAATTTTTTCTGCAAGTTGCATTGAAATTGATAATCCAGATGCAATATCTCTAGTAATAGTTAAACCTCCTATAGGTATTGTGAAGTTGTAAATCATTCTATTTTCATAAAAAACACCAACAGAAGTAGTAGAACATCCAAAATCAAATAATAAACATCCCAAATCCATTTCTTCTTCCATTAAACACCCAAGGCCAGAAGCGAATGAAGCGGAAATGAATTTATTAATTTTTAAATGGTTATTTTCAACGACCTTTGCTATATTACTGAGAGCTGTTTCTCTAATAAAACATATATTAACTTTAGAAACTAGCTCATTAGCAATCATGCCTCTTGGATCTTTTATTGGAGAACTGCCATCAATATTAAATTGGACAGGAATTGCATGGAGGATGAAACTTCCTTTTTTTGAGGCTTTATCAAAACAATTTTTAACAAGTTTATTAATATCTAGTTGATTTACTTCTTTACCATAAATTATTTGCTCAGAAGTATAAATTTCTGAATATTGCTCACCTCCACTAATAACTACAATAACATCTTTAATAGAATATCCTGCCATTTTTTCTGCTGAAGCAACTGCTTTGCCAATACTTATCTCTAATTCACCAATATTTGTAACGGTACCGGCATAAATGCCATTACTAATTTGTTGACCAATTCCCAAAATTTGATAGTTTTCTTGATTTTGTTTAATAATTAAACATGAAATTTTTGATGATCCAATATCAATTGCTCCAAACACATAGTCTTTATTCCTTTTGCTATTTATTTTAAACATAGTCTTTTATTTAAGTGCTTTTGTTTTTATCAAAAAGATTTAGAGCAGGTTCAATAATAAAATTATCTTTAACTCTTAAGTCAATTGAAATTATATTTCTAGAAATAATAGAATCTTTCTTATCAATTGCTGCAAGTTTTGACCAAGCCTCGGCAGCTTCTTTTTCAGGAAGCTTTATTTTAATTCCACTAATTAAATGAATATCCCATCTTCTTTTGCCAATATAACTTATGGCCCATACATGATGAAATAAGTCTGGTTCTGAAATTAATATTTTCATCATTTTCATAGCATGTTTTTCAGCATCATTACCCATAATTACTGGTAAGTGTCTAAATTTACTTATACCATCAGATGTTATTTTTGTTCCATCGGAAGCAACCAAAATATTTTCATTATTAATCTGAAGAATTGCAAAAGGAAGATGTTCTTCAATATTTATATGTATAATATTAGGTAATTTTCTCTCAACTGAAACATTCTTTATCCATCCTTCATTAAGAAGTTTTTGTTGAATGGATTTTATATTAATTGAAAATAAAGATTGCCCTTCTTCTAATCCAATTATTTGTATAAGTTTTTTACTATTTAAATTTTCTCTTCCAGTAACATGAATTTCTTTTAATTCAAAGCCTGTAATATTAGTAAAATATCTAACTAAATTTAAATTATTTGATGATATATCGTTATATATTCTCGGGTAAAGATAGACACAACCCATAAATAAAATAATTAAGATAAAACTTAAAAATAAAGTGTGATAAGTAAATATTCTTTTTGGTTTATGACTGTCTTTATTTAAATATTTTAATCGCATTTAGCTTGCTCCGATAAATTCAAAATAAGTTTATTGAACGAAATTCCACAATATTTAGCTTGTTCTGGAATTAAAGAAGTAGCAGTCATTCCAGGGTGAGTATTGATTTCAAGCATATATAATTTATCTTTAATAGGTGAGAACTTGAAGTCAGCTCTTGCAATTCCTCTACACCCTAGCATTCTATATGCAATTTCACTCCATTTCATTGCTTTTTGATATACTTTTTTTGGAATTTTTGCGGGTAAAATATGTTCAGAGCCATTTTTTAAATATTTTGAATTATAATTATAGAAATTAGCAGTTTTAGGTATTATTTCAGTTACACACAAAGCTTTTCCATTTAAAACGCCTACGGTTAATTCTGTTCCTTCAATAAATTCTTCAGCCATTAAATCATTTTGATTTTTATAATTTATTAAAGATAAATCTTTTAATGACTCTATAATTTTAAGACCAATACTTGAACCTTCAGTTTTAGGCTTGATCACTAATGGAAAATTACTGTTAGGCAAATCAATTTCATTAGTTTTGTTTAGATCAATATCTATATTATGAGGAAAATTAATTTCAGAAACTTTTAAAACTTGCTTCGTAACAATTTTATCAATCGCAATAGATGAAGCTCTAACTCCTGAATGAGTGTAGGGAATATTAATTATATTTAAAAAACCAGGAATAGAGCCGTTTTCACCGAGACCTCCGTGTAAAGCATTAAAACAAAAATCAAACTTTTCATTTAAAAATATTTTTAAAAAGTCAAAACTATTATTAATTAAGCTTTTGTTTAAATCAATTGTAGTGATTTTATAACCAAGCTTTTTAAGCTCCAAATAACAGTTTTCACCAGTCTTAAGAGAAACCTCTCTCTCTTTCGAAATTCCACCCATTAATAAAGCAACTTTTAAAGTCATCTTGTTTCTCTATTATTTTGTCCAATAATAAATATTTCCCATTTTAGATTTATACCTGAGTTTTCATAAACCCTTTTTCTTACTGTCTCCCCAAGAATTTCAATATCTGATGCAGATGCATTTCCGGTATTAATAATAAAATTACAATGCTTTTCAGAAATTTGTGCTGAACCAACTCTCAATCCTCTACATCCTGCATTTTCAATTAATTGCCAAGATTTCCCTCCCCTCGGATTTTTAAAAGTAGAACCGCCTGTTTTGACACCGTAAGGTTGAGAAATTTTACGTTCATTGAAATAACTTTTCATTTTATTTTTTATTTCTTTATTTATTTCATTAAAACACTTTAATTTTGCTGAAAGAATAATCCAATCAGCTGGAATTTGACTGTTTCGATAACTAAGGTCAAGTTTATGCAAAGGTATATGCATAATTTCACCTTTTCTGTTAATACATTCTATTTCAATAAGAATATCTTTAATTTCTTTTCCAAAGCAACCAGAATTCATAATAATTGCTCCTCCCAAACTCCCAGGAATTCCAATTAAAAACTCTAGTCCTCCTAAGTTATTTTTTCGGGAAAATCTTGAAATTTCCATATCAAGAGCACCACATTCAGCAATTATTGAATTTTCAGAATATCTTTTAATAGAATTTAAATTTTTGGTTAAAATAGTAACACCCTTAATGCCACCATCTCTAATCAAAATATTAGATCCAGCTCCCAATAAAGTAATTGGAATTTCTTTAGGACATTGTTGAATAAAAGATACTAAATCATTCTTATTACTGGGAATAAAGAGTATTTCAGCGGGTCCTCCAACTTTGAACCAAGTATAATTAGCCAAATTATGAACTTTAAATATATTTCCTTCGGTGATTGGAAGTATATTTGATTTATTAGGCATCTTATTTACCAAAGTTATCTAAATCATTAATAAATGAATCAGACCAAGAAGTTATTGAACCTGCACCCATAAATATAACCAAGTCCCCAGAAGAAGATAAATTAGAAACTTTTTCAATAAGATTATTTTTAGATTCTACTGTATAAACATTTTTATGACCATAATCTCTAATTCCCATAGAAATAGTTTCTTTATTTATTCCATTTATTGCTTTTTCTCCTGCAGAATAGATGTCAGTAACAAAAACATAATTTGCTTCATTAAAACTACCACAAAATTCATTAAAAAGATCATTAATTCGTGAAAATCTATGCGGCTGAAAAACAGCAAAAACTTTATTATTTTCTGCATATATTCTTGATGAGTTAAGTACAGATTTAATTTCTACAGGATGATGACAATAATCATCAACAACTGTAATTTCATCAATAGTTTTACCTTTTATTTCAAATCTTCTTTTAATACCTTCAAAATTTTTTAATGAACTCTTAATCTTTTCTTCTTCAATTTCCATTTCTGAAGCAACACTTATCGAAGCCAAGCAATTTAATATATTATGGTCACCAAGCATAGGTAAACAAACATTTGTCCAAACTTTATTCTTTACTTTCATTCTATTTGAAAAACAAATATCAAAAATCATTTGTTTATTTGAAAACTTTATATTTATTGCTTGCACATCAGCATTTGATGATTTGCCATATGTTATTAATTTTCTATCTTTATTTAGTGGAATTAGTGTTTGAACAACTGGATGATCAATACAAAGAACTTTGAATCCATAGAATGGAATTGAAGAAAGAAACTTTTGAAAAGAACTCTTCAGATTTTTAAAGGTTTTATGAAAATCGAGATGTTCTTTATCAATATTTGTAACTACTGCAACTGTAGGAGAAAATTTTGTGAAACTGCCATCACTTTCATCTGCTTCAACTACCATCCAATCACCTTTGCCAAGTCTGGCATTACTTCCCCATCCTTTTATGATACCTCCATTAATTACTGTAGGGTCTAAACCTGAATGAAATAAAATAGATGATATTATAGAAGTTGTAGAGGTTTTCCCATGAGTTCCAGCAACTGCTACAGACCATTTTAATCTCATTAATTCATTTAACATTTCTGATCTATGTACCACAGGAATGTTTTTTTCTTTAGCTGCTATCAACTCAACATTATCTTCATTTATTGCTGAAGATACTACTACTATAGACTTTTTATTTATATTATTATTACTGTGACCAATTTTAATTTTAATACCTAACTTAATTAATCTTTCTGTATTAGAATTTTCACTAATATCACTACCAGTAATTTTATATCCTAATTCATGGAGTACCTCAGCTATTCCCGACATTCCAATTCCACCTATGCCTATGAAATGAATTTTACCAATTGAGAGTGGTAAAGTATTCATGAACTTATTTCCAATTCATTTTTTGCTAAGTCAGAAATTAACTTTGCACTATTTTTAACAAATTGTTTTCTTGCATTTACTGATAAAGAAATTAAAAGTTTTTCATTAGTCATCAAATTTTTAATATTTTCACATAAAAAAGTTGGGCTAAGTTTTTCTTCTTTGATACAAAAAACAGCGTTGTTATCTAACATAAATTCTGCATTTTTATATTGATGATTATCTAATGCAGAGCCTAGAGGAATAATTATTGATGGTCTTCCTGCAGCAGCTATTTCAAAAATACTTGAAGAGCCTGATCTACTAATTACTATGTGAGCAATTTGATAATACCTATCTATATCATTAAAAAAATTAGTTAAATTATACTTTATTTTTTTTGTATCATAAAAGTTTTTAACTTTAATCTCATCTTCTTTTCTTACTTGTTGAAAAATATGTATTTTATCTTTTAATTCTTTTGGAAGAAGATTTACTGCTTTTGGAATTACATCAGAGAAGATTTTTGCTCCTTGACTTCCACCAATAATCAATAAATTAAAATTCTTATTTTTAGGTATCATAAATTTTTTACGACCAACATCTGCAATTTTTGGTCTCACCGGATTACCAGTATGAACTATCTTATCACTTTTTGAAAGTTTGCTTGTATTCTTGAAAGATAGAGCTATTTTTTTTGAAAAAAATAAACAAAAATTATTTGCTCTACCTAATATTGCATTTTGTTCATGAATTATAACTGGTAATTTTAAAAACCAAGCAGCAATAATAACCGGAACTGATAGATAACCTCCAAAGCCAATTACTAAATCAACTTTATTTTTTGAAAGAAAATATAATGATTGAAAAAATCCTATAATTAAATTTGATACATTTTTTAACTTAGAAAAAAATCCTAATTTAAAAGGTGAACCTGCTGTAATGAAAATTTTTTGTTTTTCCCCAATTAAATCTTTAACCCTTTTGTCTAGAAAAAAAATTGTTCTAAAACCATTGTTGATTAATTCATTACCTACTTCTATGGCTGGATAAAGATGTCCTCCAGTTCCACCGGATGCAATTACAATTGTTTTAGTATTTTTATTCATATATCAACTATTATTCCAATAAATATTTTTTTTTGTCATAGCCAATAAAATACCCATTGCAATTGAAGATGAAATTAAAGAAGAACCTCCATAACTAATGAAAGGTAGTGTCATTCCTTTAGTGGGTATCATATCTAATGTTGAAGCCATATGAACTGCTGCTTGCAGGAAAAATTGCATTATTAAAGTACTACAACTTAATAAGATAAATATATTACCCGTTTTACTTGTTAACAACATTCCTCTAAGAAAAATTATTGAGTATGCAAATATTATTAACGATGCTCCAATAATACCTAGTTCTTCTCCAGCAACTGAAAAAATAAAATCAGTTTGACTATCTGGAATAGAAGTTTTAACAGAGCCTTCTCCAAATCCTGTTCCAAACCATCCACCATTCGAAAAGGCATTTAATGATTTTTCAATTTGAAAACCATTGCCATTCCAAAAATCCTCTATTCTTTTCTGAACATGTGGAAAAATTATTTCAATAAATGAAAAATTATATAGGATAATAAATAAAGAGACTAATAAAAACATTGAAATTATAATTAAATTAAAAGATAAACCTGAAAGGAAAATTTGAAGGAGCCATGAAGTAGCAATTATAAAACTCATTCCAATATCAGGTTGTAATAATAAAACTACTAAAATAATTAATGATAATAAAATTGATAAAAACCTACCTGGAAAGTGTTTTTGTTCTATCCATAAAGATAATAACCAAGCATTTATTACTGCAAAAAAAGGTTTTATGAATTCTGAAGGTTGAATACTCATATTTAAGAATCTTATCCATCTTTTTGCACCTTTAATTTCTTCTCCAAAAGATATTGTATATATTGCAGCAATTAAAAAAAATAATAATCCAAAGAATGCTATTCTTCTTATAGTAGAAACCTCTAAAAAGGAGAAAAATAACATCGTTGGTATTGCTAAACATAAATATACTAGCTGCTTATTTAACATATAAAAGGTTTTAATAGATACTGAAGACATTAGAAGTAATATTCCTGCAAGTATTAAAAGTAGAATCATACCCAAAAATTTAAAATCAATATTCCACAACCACATTCCAAATGTACTACGATCAGATCTTTCAAAAATTTTCATGAATTTTCTCCTAAAAAATCTGAAGACCTTTTTTCTTTAATATTAAATTTTAAGAAAATTAAGTTTTTAAAATCATTGCCTCTCATTTCAAAATTATTGTATTGATCAAAACTTGCTGCAGCAGGTGAGAACAGAATAGTTGCATTATTTTCTTTTTTTAAATCATGATATAATTCATCAATAGCATCATTTAATTTTTTAAATGTATTAGATGGAATTTCATCAGCTATTTGTTTTTTAAATTCAAATCTTGACTCACCAATTAAATAACATTTTTTAACATTCTTTAATTCATCTTTAATTTTATTAATTCCATCAGTTTTAGATCGACCTCCAGCTATCCAATAAATATTTGTAAATTGTTTAAGTGCTGATTTTGTTGCTTCAGCATTAGTAGCTTTAGAGTCATTAATAAATTTATTATTTTTGATAATAGTTACTAGCTCAAGTCTATGGGGCAAACCATTAAACGAATTTATTTTTCTTAAAACATCATTTTTGTTAAAACCAAAATTTTCTAAAAGTAGTAATAAAGAAGAAATATTTTCATTATTAATTTTTGCTTTCGAATTAAAGTTAATTTCATATTTATTTTTGTTAGAAAAATATATTAACTTTCCTCTATTCTTAATAAAACCTTCTAAATTTTTTTTAATATTAATATCATCATAATTAATCAAGAGAGGTGCATTTTTTTTTAGACAATTAGAAATATTAAGTTTTGCTTTTATGTAAGACAAAAAATCACCATGTCTATCAATATGATCTGGAGTAATATTTAAAATTATAGCCCCATCTAATTTAATTTCTTTACAAATTTCTAACTGAAATGAAGAAAATTCAATAATAATATAACCATCTTTCCCTGGATCATAAATGCTCGATGCAGGAATTCCAAAATTTCCTCCAATATTACATTTTAATCCAAATTCCTTCAATACATGTGCTATCATTGCAGTTGAAGTAGATTTACCATTTGTACCAGTAATTCCTATTATTTTAGCTTTTGGTTTTTTTCTTGCAAGCAGATCAATTTCAGGAATTATAGGAACATTATAACTTTTTGCTAAGATAATAGAAGGATGGCTATTTTGAGAAACAGGTATTCCTGGAGATACTATTAATTCTTTAATCTTTTCCCAAGGCCATAGACTTGGTTCTAGAAATTTTACATCAGCAATATTGTTATTCACTCTATTATTATCAAAAACATAAATATTATAATCAAAATTTTTAAAATATTTTATGGCTGACCTACCTGAAGTGCCAAGACCTATAATACCAACTGAATTCTTTTGATTATGAATATTGTCTCTCATAATTATCATCTTAATTTAAGCGTAGATAAACCTATTAAAGCTAATACCACTGAAATGATCCAAAATCTTATAACTATAGTTGACTCTTTCCATCCGAGTTTTTCAAAATGATGATGTAAAGGAGCCATCAAAAATACTCTTCTTCCTGTAAGTTTAAAAATACTTATTTGGATTATAACTGAAATTGTTTCTACTACGAATAACCCCCCAATCACTGCTAAAACTATTTCATGACGTGTTGCTAAACTTGTTGCTCCTAAAACAGCGCCTAATGCAAGGGAACCAGTATCTCCCATAAAAACTTCCGCAGGTGGAGCATTAAACCAAAGAAAGCCTAAACCAGCTCCTATTAATGCCCCCATTATTATAGATAATTCACCTACTCCAGATATAAAATTGATTTGTAGATATGTTGAAAAATTAAAGTTACCAGATAAATACGCAATTAGAGCAAAACAGGATGCTGCTATCATAACTGGAACAATTGCAAGCCCATCTAAACCATCAGTTAAATTAACAGCATTTGAGGAACCAACAATAACAAAAAGTGAGAATGGTATAAAGAATAAACCGAGGTATATAATTGTATCTTTAAAGAATGGTAAGGAGAGTGAATCACGTATTTCTAATGGTGAATTATTTGAAATTGTCATAATGACTGGTATAGCAATAATTATTTGTAAAATAATTTTTGCATAGCTATTTAAGCCTTTTGAAGAACGTTTTGAAATTTTTAACCAATCATCAATTAGACCAATTAAACCAAATCCTAACATTGTTAATAATACAGACCATACAAAGGGATTATTTAATTTCATCCATAATAAAGTTGATCCTGTTGCAGCAAGAATAATTAATATTCCTCCCATTGTAGGAGTACCCTTTTTTGTGATTAAATGGTTTTCAGGCCCATCTTTTCTTATTGGTTGTCCATCTAATTGATTGTTTTTTAAAAAATTAATTATAGAGGGAGCAAGAACAAAACTTATTATTAGGGAAGTCAGAATAGCTCCTCCAGTCCTAAAAGTGATGTATCTAAAGATGTTAAATATTTGAAATTGATCAGATAATGGAAAGAGGATTTCAAATAACATTTTGGCTTTCCTCATTAATTTGTTTAAGTTGATTTTTTGGTGGGATATATGTTTCAAGTTGTCTAACAATTATTTTTAGTTTCATCCCATTTGAACCTTTTATTAAGACGTAATCATTATCATTGATCAGAGCTAATATTTTTGATGAAGCATTGAATGAATTATTAAATGCAAATTTTTCACAATCCACTCTTATTTTTTTTAAAATATTAGTCATTTCCTTTCCAATGGATATAACAACCCGAGGGTTACACTCTTCAATTAAAGGTATCAATAATTCATGCTTATAAGATGAGTGTTTCCCTAATTCTAAGATATCTCCTAAAATTAAAACTGGACGGTTATTACTTATATTTCTTAAAGACGTTATAGATGAAGACATAGACTCAAATGAAGAATTATAGCAATCATCAATTAAAGTTCCCTGTCCACCAAATTTAGTATAAAACTGTTGAATTTTACCTCTTCCAGGCTTTAAGGTAATTTCTTGTAAAATCTCTCCACAATCTTTTATTTCTAAACCAAGAATTTTTGAGGCTAAAATTGATGATAAAGCATTATAAATATTATGACTAAGATGCCCATTTAATTTAAACTTTATGATTTCTCCAAAAATTTCAGCCTTGATAATGAAATGGTTCTCAAAAAATTTAGCATCAATTAATTTAGCATGAGTATGAATATCATCTCCAAAGCTAAAAATATTTTTAATGCCTGCTTTTTTAGCCTCATTAAGTAAAATTGAATATTTTGTATTATTTTTTGGGAGAATTACTGAAGCATTTTTTGACATCTCATAAAATATTTCAGATTTTGCCATAGCTATTTGATTTATATTTTTAAAATTAGCTATGTGTGAGGTCCCTACAGAAGTGATAATACTCAAGTTAGGTCGAAGCAATTCTGATAATTTTGATATTTCACCTGGGTATGACATTCCAATTTCTTGAACGACATAGTTGGTGTTTCTTGGAATTTTTGCAAGGCTTAATGGAACTCCAAATTTATTATTATTATTCTCATAACTAGAATGACAAGTAGAAAAAGTTTCCAAAATTTTACTTAAAAAATCTTTAGTAGTTGTTTTACCTACGCTCCCAGTTATTCCAATAACATTGAAATCTCCTCTTTCTCTTCCAGCTATTCCTAATTGATTTAAAGCTTTAAAGGTATCTTTTACTTTTATAAAATTTTGTAGTTCTAAAGATTGAGGTATTTTATTAACAACAGCAGCAATTGCACCGTTTTCAAAAGCATCTTTTAAAAAATTATGACCATCATAATTTGGGCCTTTAAGTGCAATGAATAGATCACCTTTTTTCACTGTTCTGCTATCAATTGAAACATTATTAACCACCCATTCACTAAACCCATGTATTTTTGAGTCTAATATTGAAGAAACTTCATTAGCATTCCATAAATTATTTTTTTTCATTATTATTTTCCTAATTTAAAAATAATTTTTTTTGCTTCTTCATAGTCATCAAAATAATTTTCATAGTCACCGTATATTTGAATTGTTTCATGACCTTTCCCGGCAATTAAAATAGTATCATCTGTTTTAGCCAACTCTATAGCTTTTGATATTGCTTCTTTACGATTAGGAATTTCATATACATTTTTACTAAATCTTTTTTCAATTCCTTGAATAATTTGCTGCCTTATTTTAGAGGGATTTTCATATCTTGGGTTATCATCAGTAATAATAATTTTATCACATAATTTCGAAGCTATATTACCAATTTTAGCCCTTTTGCTAATATCTCTATTTCCACCACATCCAATAACCAAAATTAGTCTGGAGAAAAAATTTTTTTGTTCTTCAAGAATAGTTTTAATAGCATTAGGTGTATGCGCGTAATCAACAAATATATTGTACTGTAAATTATTAGGAACTTTTTGCATTCTTCCATGAGGGGACTTTAGATTCCTTATTGAAAGCAAAGCATTTTCTATAGGTATTCCACTAGCGTAAGCAATAGCAGCTGCTGCAACAGAATTATAAATTTGAAATTTAGAGTTTAGAGCAGTAGGAATTAAATAATTGTTATTTTTAATTGATAACTTTAAAACTTTATTATTATTTATGTCGAGAATCTTATTAATTTTCCACTTTGAACCATTTTTTTGTCCATAAGTTATAATATTAATGTCTCTATGAGAAATTAAATCTAATAATTCATTTGAGTTTTTATCATCAAGATTAACTATAGCTGTTCCCCCATCCATAAGAAGATCGGTAAACAGCCTAAACTTTTCTCTCTTATAATTTTTAAATGTTTTATGATAATCTAAGTGATCATGTGACAAGTTCGTAAAGCATGCAATAGAGGTGTTTAAACCATCAATTCTATGTTGAGATAATCCGTGCGAAGATGCTTCTAAAACTACTCTATCAATGCCAAAGTTTTTAATTTTATCTAAACAATCATGAAGTGAAACTGGATCTAAAGTGGTAAGACTTTGTAAGTTTTTTTTAATTAAAAAATTTTTATTACTAGAGGTTATGCCTAAGGTTCCAATTGTACTTGATTTAAAACCATTATCTTCCCATATTTGATGGGTGAAGTGGCATACTGAAGTTTTACCATTTGTTCCAGTAACTGCTGAAACTATGTTTGGTTGTTTATTAAAAAATTTTGAAGCAATTAATGCTAAATGAAGCCTAACATTAGAAGATTTTGAAGTTGGTAAAGTGAACTTTTGAGCATAGTTTTTATCTACAACTATACTTGAAGCACCTGCAGAAATAGCTTCTCTTATAAAATTATGACCATCAAAATTCTTTCCTTTTAAAGCAATAAATATCGAATCCTTTGTTACCTTTCTACTATCAAATGCTATTGATTTAATATTAATTTCAGATGCATTTTTTGGTAAAGAAAGCCCTTCATATAACAATTCAGATAAATTCATATCCTTGCCTCAATAAAATATTTTTTTAAATTAAAGTCTAAAATATGTTTTATTTCAGGCAAATTTTGGTCAAATGGCTTAATTCTTAAAATTGGCGCCGATTTATTAATTATTCTTTTTACAACCGGTGCTGCAACCCAACCTCCAGTAGTAAAATTATTAGAGAAAGATTGACCTTTTGGTTCATCAATCATAACAAAAACTAAATAGTCTGGATCATGAATAGGAAAAATTCCAACGAATGAAGCTAAATTCTTTTTCTTGTTGTAATGTCCTGAAATAACTTTTTCTGCAGTTCCAGTTTTACCGCCTACTAAGTAACCTTTAGCATCAGCATTTTTTCCAGACCCTTGAGTAACAACTATTCTTGCTAATTTTCTCATAATATTAGATGTCTCTGATTGAAAAACTCTTTTTGATATTATAGGTTCGTTATCTATTAGTAATTTTGGCTTTATATAATTACCTCCATTCATGATTGCTGCAATAGCATAAGTTAATTGAAGTGGGGTTACAGAAATTCCATGTCCAAATCCTATTGTCATAGTTCTTAAATTATCCCAATTTGGACTTACTTGAGGCTTTGCAACCTCAGGAAAAGGTATATTGAGTTTGGAAGTTAAACCAAGTTTCTCCATATAAGATTTTTGAGTCTTTGACCCTATTTTTTCTGCTATTAATGCTGATCCAATATTAGAAGAATGAATGAGTATTTGAGATAGGTTTACAGGTTTATCAAACTTTTTTATTGTTTCAAAATCATTAATTGTGTACTTACCTCTCCTAAGTGGAGTATTAATTTCAAACTTATCATTTAAAGAAACCTTTTTCGAATCTATAGCTATTGCAGAATTAATTAGTTTAAAAGTTGAACCCATTTCATAAGTGCCAACTGAATAACGGTTAAATCTCTCGTTATCAATTAGAATATTATTATTTAAATCAAATGAAGGGTTTGATGCTGCAGAGATGATTTCGCCATTTTTGACGTTTATTAAAATTGCAGCACCTCCAATAGCATCAAATTTATCAATTTGCCTCTGAAGCTCATTTTCAACAATATATTGAACACCCAAATCAATAGTTAATTTTATATCACTATAACCAAATCTCAATTCATTATCCTGGCTAAGCTCAATTCCTGAAAGACCAACATTATCTCTACCAACATTTCCAATTATATGTGATAAAGATTTTTGGGTTGGATAGAATCTAGTTTCATTTTCTTTAAATTTTATTCCAGTAATTCCTGCATTTAAAATTTTTTTATATCTTAGAGGACTAGCTTTTCTATCAATTTCTTGATATCCAGATTTAGATGTTAATTTATTATAAATCCAATCATAATTTTTTTCAGGCATGATTTGATTTAGTTTTTTTGCTGAAAGCTCTGGGTCTAAAACCTCTCTTGGATTCACAATTATTTTCCATGCTTTAACACTTGTCGCAAGTATATTTCCATTCCTATCTAAAATATTATTCCTTGTTTCACTAACACTATTATGCTGGGCAGAAGCACTTATATTTTTTGAAATCCATGAAATAGAAACTAACTGTGAGAAAATCCCTCCAAACACCGATAAAGCTAAAACGCATGATATTACAAGTCTTTTTTTTGCTTTATTAATTTCAATAGAATGATTATTCAACTTAATATTCTCTATTTCAAATTAATTAGCTTGTCGCCTTAAAAAAGCTGGAATCTCTAAAACACTCTCATCTTTATTTGGAGTAGAGACTTTCAACTCTTCCTGATTTTGTTTTTCCTTTATTTCATTTTTAGGCTTACTTTTAATAAAACTTTCTTTTTCTTGTATCCAAGAACTTGAAGCTGAGTATTTTCTATTTAATTCAGTTTGATAATTTTCATCTACATTATTTTTGTTAGACCAAAAACCAGCAATCCTATTTATAAAACTAGTTTTTTTCAATACAGCACTAGTATCTGCTGCATCTTCTAATTTTTTTTGAGAAAATGTTCTATGACTAGATAAATTCTTATCAATATTTTTTGACATTGATAAATCTAAGTTATTTTGAACTGGAAGAATAGGTTTCTCTTCTAACTTTTCATTTAAATTACTTAATATTTCTGGGTCTTTGATTTCAGATGAAAACTGGATTTTTTTATCATTAGAAATTTCATTATCTTTATTAATAATTTTTTCAAATGTTTTTGAATTACCCCTATTTATCTTAGAAAGAAAATCATTTTGAGATTGTGTTAAAGAGCTTTCAATAGTTTCCTTATCTAAATTAATTATTTTTGATGATTCTCTTGTTTGAACATCTGCATTTTCCTTGATACCAGTTGCAACTAATGAAACTTTAATTGATCCTTCAAGTGAATTATCCATGGTTGAACCAAAAATTATATTAGCATCAGGATCAATTTCTTGCCTAATTCTATTTGCAGCTTCATCGACCTCTAACAAAGTCATATCTTTACCACCAGTGATATTTATTAAAACCGCTTTGGCACCTTTCATATTTATTTCATCTAGAATAGGGTTCTTTAATGCAATTTCTACTGCCTCAATACTTCTATTCTCGGAAGAGGATTCTCCAGTTCCCATCATTGCTTTACCCATTTCACTCATAACTGTTTTTATGTCGGCAAAATCTAGATTTATTTGACCAGGTTTTACAATTAGATCAGTTACCCCTGAAACACCTTGATATAATACATTATCTGCCATATTAAAGGCATCAGAAAAACTTGTTTTCTCATTTGCAAGTCTAAATAAATTTTGATTTGGAATAATAATTAAAGTAT
>MDTB01038059.1_pt1 | contig 16480 bp, 15 predicted proteins | sample 811161 | NCBI WGS metagenome assembly MDTB01 (sample SAMN05326650, study PRJNA326480) | marine metagenome | isolation source: seawater | place: Mediterranean Sea | collected 2009 | reverse complement strand
TTTCTATAGATATGGTGATCTCCAAAGATACGTTCATCGAATATTAGTCCAATAGATTTTGCAGTAGTGATGAAACGATTGGGATTAGCAATGCCGCATATTAAATTAACTTGTTTATCAAAAGGGAACTCATCAAAATTATAACTTTGGCTTGTTCTCAAGTTCACCCATGATTCTGGTTCAAGCTCAAAGAAATTGCCCCCTTTCTTCCTTCCAGACCAAAGGAACATATCAACACTATTTTTTCTGCTAATGCTGTCCCTTAGAGGACCAGCTGGTAAAAAGAGTTTATTTCCAAAATTATTCTCTGAATCCTCAAGAACAATCTCATAATCTCTTCTCATTGAATGATGTTGCAAACCATCATCTGAAATAACAATATCACAATTTGTTTTTTCATTAATATATGAAAGTCCACGTGATCTATTTCTATCGACAACAACCGTAAATCCACGTTCATAATGAAGAAGGGCCTCATCCCCTACTTCTTTAGCGTTTGATTGATCGTTTAGTAATTTCGTTCCAGAATAATTTCCTCTGTAACCTCTCATTATAATTCCAGGAGTAAATCCTAAATTTTTTAGGTCTAAAGCTAGCTGAGAGGTAAAAGGGGTTTTGCCATTTCCACCGACAGTTAAATTTCCAACAACAACAACAGGCAACTCATCAGGCTGAGATTTTTTTGGTCTAAAAAAATTATTTTTGATAAAACTGTTGAACCAGTAAAAAAAGCTTATCGGTATTAAAGCAATATTCCCAAAACCCAACTTTCTAAAAAAGTTATTACTTTGAGGTTCCATATAATTTGGAGACTTAATTATCTCAACTATTGGTTTTTCCTGTTCCAGGATTTCAGGCTTTCCTTGAAGAAGATTATAAAGCCCCTCTTCCTTTAGAAGCTCTTCGTGCGTTCCTGATTGTGTTATCTCCCCATTTTCAAGTACAAAAATTTTATCTGCTTTTTCCACAGTGCTTAATCTGTGTGCAATTATAAAGGTTGTCTTATTTTTAGCAGCCTTTTGTATAGCTGTCTGGATTTCTTTTTCAGATTCATTATCAAGTGCCGAAGTTGCTTCATCAAAGATTAATATTGAAGAATTTTTTAGAAAAGCTCTAGCAATAGCAATTCTCTGTTTTTCTCCACCCGATAAAAGAATTCCGTCGTCTCCTAGATAAGTATCCAAACCATTTGGTAGCTTATTTATAAAATCGAGCGCATGTGCCTCTTTTGCTGCCCTTATAATAGCCTCATCAGTTACTTCTTTAATTCCGTATGAGATATTATTCCTCACAGTATCATTAAAAAGTGTCGGGTCTTGAGATACATATGATATTGATTTTCTTAAATCTATTAGTTTTAGCTTCCTAATATCGTACCCATCAATTTTTATTGAGCCATCATAATCTTCATAGAATCTATTCATCAGATTTACGATTGTAGATTTGCCGCTTCCCGATCTTCCAACGAGTGCTATCGTCTCCCCTTTGTTAGCAGTAATTGATATATTTTTTAAAACAGAATCTGTGCTATCGTCATAAGAGAAAGTGACATTTTCTATTGATACCTCACCAGTAATTTTATTTTTTAATTCAATACCACTTTCATAATCCTCTGGTTCTTGATCCATTGAAGCAAAAATGTCTTCAGCTGCAGCTAAACCTCTTTGTATAACTGCATTTAGACTTGATAGCTGTCTTATTGGCCTTGCCATAAGCCCAGCCGCTGTAAAAAAAGCTACAAATGATTCAGAGGGTAAATTTAATTCAGTTAGATTGCTTAATGCAAGATAACTCATCAGAGCTAATGCAAAAGCTACAAATATTTGTATGAGTGGTGTGGCAAGATTAGAAGTACTTTCCATTTTCAAGTTTTGCTTTAAGTTTTCATCATTTGATTTTTTAAACCTCTCCTCTTCCACATTCTCGCTGCTATAAGACTTAATTTCTCTAGCTCCACTAGCTATTTCGTCGCTTATTTGTGTAACAATTCCCATAGCGTTTTGGATTCTTTTCGCAACTCGCCTTAGTCTCTTTCCTGCTACAGAAACAATTAATGCAATAAATGGAGTAATAATTAATATAACTAATGTAAGTTTCCAGCTTAGGTATAAAAGATATCCAAAAAGGCCAATTAAAAGAAAACCTTCTTTCGCAAGGATCTTCAATGCATTTGTTGCAGCTCCAGTAATTTGATTTGTTGTAAAAATAATCCTGTTAACAATTTCCCCTTTCGATGCTTGATCAAAGAAACTTATTGGTTGGTAAAGTAGGCTTTTAATTAAATCTTCACGTAAATCATGTACTACCTTTAAACCAATATTTGACATAAAAAAATTTCCAATATAAAAACCTATTCCCCTCATCACAGCTATAAACATAAGCAATGCAGCAAGATTAAATGGATTGAAAGCATTAGTTGGAGAATTTATAAAACCTATAACTTGTTTTAACCACTCAACAGCGAAAATATCCGCTGCAGCAAAAAGAAAGAAGCCCGATATACTTAGTATAAATAACCCTTTGTACCGAAAAGTATAATTTAAGATTCTTTGGTATAGATTAAGCTTCACCTGTAATCCTTAGCGTATAGTCAGCTTTATTTGCGAATGCTTCGTCGTGAGTAGCGAAAATCAATAAAGAGTTATTTAGTTTTGCATGCTCAAGTAAAAATTCTTGTATTTGAAGACTGTTTTCTTGATCTAAGTTTCCTGTTGGTTCATCCAAAAGCAAAATAGGTGGTTTTGAGCATACAGCTCTAGCAATTGCCGCTCTTTGTTTTTCACCTCCAGATAAATTTCTTGGATAATCGTCTGCTTTATCTGGTATGCCTAACTTCTCAAATAAACTATCTAAAGCATTAATCTCCTCACCAAAATTCGCTGCTAAGCAGTTCTCTTTGACCGTCAATCCCTCAAGCAGATAGTGAAATTGAAAACCAAAACCAAAGTATTTTTTCCTTAATTGATCAAGCGAGGTTTCATTAAGATTTTTCAACTCACTGTCATTAACCTTTATTGACCCATTTTCAAATTTATCTAAACCACACAACAAGTTTAATAGTGTAGTTTTACCTGAACCAGATGGCCCAACTACGCTGTAAACCTTAGATCCCTCAAAGACAAAATTAAAATTATTAAATAATTTGGTCTTTTTTTCAGCTTCAAAGTAGGTTTTATTTAGTTTTGAAATAGTAATCATTATTATCTAATTACTTGACCTGGTTTGGTGCTAGCCCCTTTAAGCGCAGGGAATAGTCCAAAAAATACAATCAGTACTAAAGCACATAGATTTACAATTAAAACCTGTAGTGGGTTAATGATTGATGGGAAGTAATCTACGTAGTAAACACTCATCATTGAGATCCCAAAGACAGAAGAGAGGATTTGAAAGAATTCTGTTATATTTGTTGAGAATAGTACCCCAAAAAGATTCCCAAGCAATACTCCAACTATCCCTAAAATAAAGACCATTCTTAAAAAGATTTGTAGGATATTGTTTTTTGAATATCCCATTGTTCTTAATATCGCAATTTCTCTCCTTTTGTCTGATATAAACATATTTATAGACATCATCATGCTAAATATGGCTGTTAGAAGTATTAATCCCATTAGAAGTGAGACCATAATTTTTTCCAACTGTGTTGCTCTGAAAAGCCCACCATATTTTTCTTTCCAAGTTGTGGTTTTGATGTAAAAATCAGAATTTATTATTTCCTTTAAATCTTTGACAGTATCATCAACTTTAAAAACATCTTTAAGCTTAACTTCTATTCCTTGTCCATATTCTTTCATAAATAGCTTTCGGAACGTTTCCTTACCAATAAGAACATAGTTTTGATCAATTTCAGATCCAACGGAAAATGTACCAGAGACATTGAAAACTACAAGTTTTGGTATATTTGTGAAGTTATTGATCTGATTCGCATTTATTACATTAACCCGCTCAGTAGGAAGGGCTCCAAGGCTTAGAGATAGCGAGTCACCAAGAATAGCATTTGTATTGTCATCTAATGTTTTTAAACTACCATCTAAAATGTTTTCTGAAAAAATTGATATTTCTGTGGTATTGGTGCCTCTAAAAATTGCACCTAAAGTGTTTTGACCAGCGTTAATTACACCTTCACCTTCAAGATATTCCTTAGCAAGTTCCACATTTGGGTGCATTTCAATTAAATTTAAAATATTTTCAAAATCTTTAAAAGCGGTTGGTTGTTCAAGGACTATGTGAGGAATCGCACCAAGAATCCTTTTTTTTAGTTCTTCTTGGAAACCATTCATTACAGACAAAACAATGATTATTACTGCAGTTCCTAGTGCGATACCTAATGTTGTCAAAATTGTCATCATGGATAAATTTCTTTTTCCAGATGTAAAAAGGTAGCTATAAGAAAGTTTATTAATGATGTTGATCAAGGGATTTTTTTCATTATCTTGGATAATAATTCAAATCCTTTTCCCCTCGGCGGCCTTAGAAAAGAGAAAATTTTATCAAATTTTGTTTGGTAATAAACTCCCCTTAAGTTTGAAAAGTTCAAGAAACCTTCGTATCCATGGTAATGGCCGTAGCCAGAAGCACCAACACCTCCGAAAGGAAGCTGTGCTTGCATCAGATGAAACATCACATCGTTTACAGTAACACCGCCAGAACGCGTATTATTAATAACAAATTCTTGTTCTTTTTTACTGTCTCCGAAGAAATAAAGCCCAAGAGGATGATCATGACAATTTATATAATCAATTGCCTCAGACAAATGATCATATGACATAACAGGAAGTAGCGGACCAAAAATTTCATTTCTCATTACTTCCATTTGATCATTCACATTAAACAGAACTTTTGTCGAGAGGGTATGATTTTCATCTGAATCAAGATCTCCAAGACTTTCAATTCTAGCTCCCTTGCTTTCAGCATCCTCTAAGTAATCAATCATTCTTTTATAGTGGCTTTGATTTACCATTGAGGTATAGTCACTAGCATTTTCTTTTGGATAAAATTTTGAAAAAGTCTCTCGCAGTAGACCTAGAAATTTATCTTCTAACCCCCGCTTAATAAAAACATAGTCTGGTGATAAGCAGATTTGTCCTGAATTTAGTGTCTTTACAAACATTATTCTTTCAGCTGCTTGTTTCAAATTCACATCATCTGAAATGATTGTTGGACTTTTTCCACCTAACTCCATCGTAGTGGGTACAAGGTTTTCGGCTGTTTTCGATAGAACTTTTTTACCACCCCTGCCACTTCCTGTGTAAAGAAGGTGGTCAAAAGGTAAGCTTGAAAATTGTTCTCCAATATCTGGGCCACCTATTACTACAGCAAATTCACTTTTATCAAAATACTTTTCTACTGCACTCACAATTACATTTGCAGTATTTGGAGTAAACTCTGACGGTTTTGCAATGATTCTATTGCCCGCAGCAAATATGGACGCTGCAGGATAAAAAACCATGCCAACCGGAAAATTCCATGGTGCAATGACTCCGACACTGCCTAATGGAGAAGGCAGCATATATGATCTTGCACCTAGAGTATCAGCCATGAATGAAGAGGATCTTCTTTGAGGCTTCATCCATTTTTTTAGGTTCTTTATGCTGAAATTTAAATTCCTGATTGTCTGAGATATTTCAGAAGTAATTATTTCAGTTCTAGAACGATTTTGAAAATCTTGGTTTAGAGCTTCAATAATTTGCTCATCATGAGTCTCAATCAAGGCAATACATCTTTTTAAGACATCTACTCTGTCGTTGTAGCTCGGAATGCCATTCTTAACAAATTCAGCTTTTTGTAACTCTAACAAATCTTTCATCTAGCACTCTGTACCAATTCTACTATACATTCTACCCATTTATCACTTGAATTTAGTGAGGGGACATAGTCAAGTTTTTGACCTCCATGATTCTTGAAAAGTTCATCATATTCATCGCCTATTTCAATTATTGTCTCAAGACAGTCACCAGTAAATGAAGGAGATACCACTAAAATCTTTTTTGCTCCTGATTCTCCAAGTTGTTCTATGACTTTATCGCTAAAGGGTTCAACCCACTTAGAATCCAATCTAGATTGAAATGAAGTAGTAACTTTAGAACTTTCAAGTTTTAGCTTCTTCATTAATAGTTTTGTTGTTTCAAAGCAAGTAGCTTTATAACAGTGATGATTATCGCCTGCAACACCTTGTTCACAACTCCTATCACTGCATTTTCCCTCACTATAGACACTGTCCAACTGACTTACAGGAAGACCATGATAACTAAAAATTATCTGGTCATATTCAGATATTTCAAATTGATTGATATTTTCAACGAAAGCATCTAAATACATATCATTATCATAAAATTGATCGATGGTTCTAATGCTTGGAATTACTTCCCATTTTGAAATAATCTTTAATGACTCCTCGATAAATGAACCATGTGTTGCGGATGAGTATTGTGGAAAAACAGGAAGAAGAACAACTTCGTCATACCCCTTCTGTTCGATAATTTCAAGTTGACTTTTAATTGATGGATTTTGATACCTCATTGCATAAAAAACATCGTGTGAATTTTTCATTTGCTTTGCTACTTTTTCGGTGAGGTCTTCCATATGATATTTGAGAGGGGAACCACGATCTGTCCAAACTTGTTTATAAGCTTTAGATGATGAGTAAGATCTAAATGGAACAATAATTAAATTCACAAGAATGAATCTTAGTATCGCTGGGATATTAACTATCCTTCTGTCGCCAAGAAATTGACTTAAATATCTCCCAACACTAAAAAAATTCGCCTTATCGGGTGTACCTAAACTAATTAAAAGGAGTGCTTTATTATTCATATGCTGATGATTTTAATATATGCGGGTGAAAGAATGTAAATGCAACGGATATAAAACACATAAAAGCAGAAAGGTAATATACCAAGGAAAAATCAAAAACATAAAGGGAAATAAACAGTGGTGCAATCATATGTCCAATAGGGTAAGTACTTCCCAAAAGCCCAGCAGCTGAGCTCTGGTAAATCTTTTTATGGCTCAATGATAATGCTGAAGCATAACTTGGTCTTGTAATTCCATACCCAATTCCATTTAGCATTAGAGCCCCTGTTAAAGAAAATATATCATTTACAAATGTCATAAAAATGAAAGATAACATGCATAGAATGGGCCCAACTAGAATCATTACTTTAATTGAATTAAATAAGGGATTCAGGAAGCTTTGGGTAATTACAACGGAAGTTGAATAAATCCCAAAGGAAATGCTCACATAAACTGCTGCATCAATGACGTTATAATTGAGTTTATCAAAAATAAAAAAACCTAACGTCTGAAAAATAATTGCTTGCGTAATGCTAAAAATAGATGAGATAAATACATATGGCCAGACTTTTCTGTCATGCATTTTTAGGCGCATAGGTTTTTTATGACTAAGTTTAAATTCCTTTTCATTTCTTAGGCGTATATTTAACTGTGTGGCAATTATTAACCCTAATACTCCAAATAAAATAAAAGGAAGCTCATTATTCACGTATCTAAAGAAGAAGGCTCCAATTATTGGCCCTAACACTGTTCCAATAACAAAACCTGACTCAAGGTTTGAAAAAATATTTGCTCTCTTTTTTGGAGATGAAATTTTTCCTGCGTAACCAAATAAGGCTGGTCTAGTTGCTGAGCCAAATATTCCATAGGATATTCGACTTAGAATTAAGAGAGGTAAAAGCATTGATTCTGCCAAAACCCCATTTTCAAATAGATAAATCGGTAAAATTATAAGAATCATATTTGCTGAATAGCCGAGACAGCCAATAATTGCGATAATTCGAGGTCCATATTTGTCGCTGTACCTTCCCCAAAGTGGTGATGTGATAAACCAAGCGGTTGCTGAAATACTAAATATCAATGATACCTGAACTTCACTTAAGCCATTTTCACGGGCAAGAATAGGTATTGATGTGAAGACTAGCGATTGTCCCAGACCAATAGAAAGCATGGTAAAAAAAATCCACAAGTAGTTTTTTTCTTTTTTGGAGTTGTACATTCTAAAGGGATTTAATGCCAATCTTAGAACGAATTTCGTCAATAAAAGGCATGGTAAATTCCCTTACTTTTATAGAGTTTTCTTTAAGGATATCCTCAACTTCAGATTTTTTGTTCTGTAACACATAAAATTTCTCTCTTATGGGTTCTAATGTTTCATTTAAGTCCTTGTACACAATTTTTTTTGCTTCTCCCCAGCCTATACCCTCATCAAATTTCTGCCTCATGTTAGCAATTTGTGTAGCAGAGGCAAATGAAGAATAAATATCAAAAAGTACATTATTAACATAATCTTTCTTTTCACCAGGTTCTTGGGAATTGGTGATGATCTTCATTATTGTGCTTTCAAGTTCACTTTCAGTCGAAAGTAAGGGAATAACATTGTTATAGCTTTTAGACATTTTCCTTCCGTCTGTGCCTAAGACATTTTTTTCTGCACCTATTACGCCCTCAGGGATATTAAATGTTTCACCATATGTTTTATTGAATTTGCCCGCGATATCCCTTGTCATTTCAAGATGTTGCTGTTGATCACTGCCAACAGGTACGTGCGTAGCATTGAGTGCAAGAATATCACACGCCATCAACACAGGATATGAGAAAAGCCCCAAAGATATCCCATCTTCAAGCTCTTTGGTGTTAGAAACTTTATTTACATCGATAGCAGCTTTATATGCATGAGCCCTATTCATCAAACCCTTTTCAGTTAAACAACTTAAAACCCAGTTTAATTCGACTATTTCTGGAATATCTGATTGTCTGTAAAAGAAAGTTTTTTTTTGGATTAAGGCCTGATGCTAACCAAGCTAAAGCAATCTGAAATGTAAGATCATTTAGCAGTTTTGGATCCTTAACCTTTATAAGTGCGTGAAAATCAGCTATGAAGAGAAATGATTCACATTTTTCGTCTAAAAGGTCTAGAGATGGCTTAATGGCTCCTATATAATTTCCTAAGTGAGGATAGCCACTGGGTGTAATACCTGTTAAAATCCGTTTCATTCAAAAGTGTTAGATTGGATTATAAATAAAAATCAACTGAATTTGTGGAAGATAAAGTAATAAATCTTAATGAACAACTTAATGGCATTGAGAAGCTTTTTGCTTCAGGCCAAATTAAGAAAGCACAAAAAGACTTACGAAAATTAAATTCTCAATTCGGCAGAGAAAAACCAATTCCTCAAAAATTTCGACACAAATTTCAAAGGTTAAATTTCACGGCAAAAGAGTACGATGACTGGGCTGAATTTGCGACTTCGGATAAAAGGACAGAATTAATTCAAGAAGTAAGCAATTTAGCTACCTCAAAACTTGAACCTAGAAGACTAGCAGAAAAAATTCACTCCGTGCAAAGGCAATGGCAGAACCTTGACCAGCATGGCAAAACAGCCAGTAAAGAAAAATGGTCAACATTTAAAGAGGCATGTGAAAAGGCATGGCTTCCATGTAGAGAGTACTTTGAGGTCCTTGATAGTAAAAAAGACGAAAATAAATTAAAAAAACTCCAGCTGATTAATCAGATTGAGTCTTTTCCTATTGGAAAATCCCCAGAGCAAATAACAGTTATTCAAATAGTTAACTTTCTTAAATCAATGCATGCAAAATGGAAAGACTGCTCACCTGTACCCGATGCCGATTTTCAGGAGTTAAACAAAAAATTTAGAGATTCGAGAGAAGGCGTAAACGAGCTTTTATTAAGTGTTGAACAATACAATAGAAGTTTAAAGGAAGAGATTATAAGTGAGGTTGAAGCATTAGACTTTGATGATTTAGATAATTCTGTTTTGAAGATTAAAGAGCTTCAGGAAAAATGGAGAACATTAGGCCCTGCAGGCAAGAAACTTGATCCTGAAATAAATAAAAATTTTGATGTAGTTTGTAGTAAATTTTTACTTCAAAAAGATAAAGAGCTCGACGAATCAAGAGGGATTCTTGAAAAAATAATTAAAGATGTAAGGGATGAAAGTATTTCAACGTCAGAGGCAGAGGTAAAATTTAAAGAATTAACAAATCTACATGGAACCTTAGAAGAGAAAAAATTTAAGAAAGCTATTAAAGACTTTGTTGTTATTAAGAAAAATGAGAAGACCCAAGAAAAGCTTAAAGGTTACCAAGACCTCTTTAAGATAATTTTCCAAGACGGACCTGAGGCTTTGCAAAAAAAGCAAATTCCTGATTTCATAGATGAACAACCAGAAAACCAAATGGATGTAAGTGAAGCGTCAATACGTTTTCAAATGTTTGCTGGGTTAGATCCGGTGGGACCAAAAGAGATGGTTTCAAAAATTAAATTTGAAGAGCTAAAAAACAGATTTTCTGAAAAAACCATTGATCAGAGCGAATATTTGATTAAACATTTCACGAACATCATTTATTCAAAAAAACCATCAAATAAACAGAAAAATTCTGACATGGAGAAAGCAACTCTAAAAGCTCTAAAAAAGGTTGAAAATCTTTTGCCCTAAAAAGCAGTTAAATGGTTTCCAATGATCAATTTTTTTGCTATTTTTCTTAAGTTAATATGCATACATCAAATTTAATAGCATACGCAGCACCAATATTTACATTTTTAATTATCTGTGAATTTATTTATGGCTATTTAAGAAACAAGAATACTTACAGGCTCAATGATACTTTTACAAGCATAAGCCTCGGAATGATAAGCAGATTTCCATCGTATCTAAGGTTTGGAGTACAAGTATTAGTCTATGCGTGGATTCATCAAAACTTTAACTTAGGAATTTTAAATAGTTACGATGCTTGGGTATGGGTGCTAGCATTCATTCTTTATGACTTAAGTTACTATTGGCTTCATAGATGCCACCATGAAATAAAAATTTTATGGGCATCGCACGTCGTTCATCATCATGGTGAGGAATTTAATCTATCTACTGCTTTGAGACAGACGGGTACAGATTTCTTATTTAAATGGGTTTTTTACGCACCTCTTCTGCTTTTAGGTATACCGCCTGAGGTATTTGCAACTGTTGCAGCGGTAAATCTTATCTATCAATTTTGGGTACATACAGAGCATATCGATCGACTTGGAATTTTTGATTATATTTTTGTAACTCCTTCAAATCATAGAATTCATCATGCACAAAACAAAGAGTATATCGATGCAAATTATGGTGGAGTATTTATTATTTGGGATAGATTATTTGGTACTTTTACAGATGAAAGAAAAGATTTAAAACCAATTTATGGGACATCTAAACCACTCAAATCATGGAATCCATTTTGGGCAAATTTCGAGGTGTGGGCAGAAATGCTTAAAGATGTGTGGAGAACAGAAAAAATTTCAGATAAATTCAAAGTCCTTTTTTCCCCCCCTAGATGGCGACCAAAAGACGTAGAAGAAAAGTTTCCTCTCGTTAAGAATGACTTATCCTCTTTCAGAAAGTATGACCCTAAAATTGGTTTAGTTTCAAAAATTTTTGGTCTTTCTCAGTTAATACTTGCTTCAGTATTTTCTCAAATTGTTTTCTTCCAGTATGCGCAAATAACATACTTGGATTTATTTCTTATAGGGTTTACGGTAACTTCAGTATTAGTCTTTGCATCTTTTGTATTTGAGAATAACTTTTACGGTTATCATTTTGAGGCTGTAAGGTCATTTTTTACACTTGGTTTAATAGCTCTTGGAAATCTAAATTTTATGCAAGAAGCATTGGTTATGCATTCATTTATCTCAGGATTATTTTGCATAGGTGTGATCCTACGAAAACCAAAGCTTAAAACTCCTATCGAAGCTCACTAGGTTTTTTGAAGTGCTCCAAATCGGTGCATCTTGATCCAAGCTCTGCCCATTTATCCGAGAAATTCATTATTGCAAGCCCACATGTAGGATATTTTTCAATGAAAGTACCAGTAAGATATTCACATAACTCATGCATGGATGGGTTGTGACCAATGATCATGACATTTTTAACATTCTCATCTAAGACATTTAGTTCGTTGATGATGCTATCAATGTCAGCGTGATAAAAAGATTCAATCAGCTTCTTCTGTATACTGCCAGATGAGAAAAAATGTTGAAATGTTTCCTGTGTTCGTTGAGAGGAACTCAAAAGAACAGTATCTAATGTAATCTTCTTTGATTTAAAATAATTTCCCATAAGTTCTGCATCCTGAATGCCTCTTGTAGATAAGGGCCTTTCAAAATCTTTAAGCATAAAGTCATCCCAACTTGATTTTGCATGCCTTAGTAAAATAACTTTTTTCATAATTAAATTTGATTAAGTGCAGTTAATCTTAATATTATACAAATTACCAAATGTCTAAAAAAAAAATGTTTGATCAAACTTTCTGGACCAGTCCCCCATGGGCTGGAGCATCAAAAAAATACAGACTTGGACTTAAACCAATTCCAAAAAATGAGTGGTTCTCTTTGCCACTTGATGAAAAACTACTGCAACATAAAACCGAACTGCTAAATAATGATTATCATAGTGTCGTTCAAACAATTGATGAATCACAAGCTGCACAACAAATTCTCTTAGACCATATAAAGCCAAAAAAAAAATACTTACCCAGATTTAATTGCAAACATGTCATTAGAGGTTGCAGATGATTTATGTGTTATTGAGGCTAGAGGAAAACAGAGGCTTTTAGCTGCATCAATTTGTTCTCCAAGTTATTGGAACCTTAAAACTAAAATTGGCAAACCACTAAGAGATATACATAAGCCTGTTACAACATTAAACGAAAAAATTGGTTCACCTATTGAAAAATTCATTGAAAATGCTCCACTACATCAACCATTTAAAAGAGAGAACTGGTTTATTCACAGTGATGATAAAAGGTTTCATACCAAACCAGAGTCAATTCTAGGATTTAATGTTGAGAGCTGCTTTGTGAGGAGTGAGAGAGAAACTTTATGCAAATATCATGAAAAATATACCTTGTTCACTATCAATGTAAGATTCCAGCCTCTTGCAGCTATCAAAGATTTTGATAGCGCTAGAAAAAGTCTTTTAGATGTTATTCTGAGTTTAGATAATGAAGAAATTAAGTATTTCGGGGGTGAAAGGAAAGTTCATATCCTTACAAAATATCTTAATTCTTTATCGTAAAAAAATACTCTTGGGATTTTTTTAATACTTTTGGTGCAAGCCATATGGCGGAAACCAAGGTTGGTATAGCCATCATTGCAAAAGCACCATCAATAATATTTAAAGCAAATTCAATAGAAACTACAGAAAATACCCCTGTTGCAAGTATTACAAGGTAACGATAGTAAGATACTGCACTGTCTCCAAAAAGGTACCTTGCACAAACACTTCCATAATGGGCTTGTGTGAATATTGTGCTACTTCCAAAGCATAATACGCTAAAGAATAAGACAATCGAGCCAAATATACCTAAAGTGCTGTTAAACGCTTCTGCAGTTAATGTAACGCCTTCACTTGATGAGGATTCCCAAACACCAGTTGTAAGTATTAATAAAGCAGTTAAAGTACACATGATTAATGTATCGAATATTGGGCCAATCATAGCAACCAACCCTTGTTTAACAGGATGTGATGTTTTCGCAGCACCATGTATCATTGCTTCAGTGCCAATGCCTGCTTCATTGCTGAACGCACCTCTTCTGACACCGGTTATTATGACGCCACCTATAAGACCTCCACTAACAGCAGTATTGCTATTGAAAGCTTCGGAGAAAATTAACCCTAAGGATGGAAGAAATTGGTCATAATTTATAGATACTGCAACCAAAACTGACAAAAAATATATTCCCGACATCAACGGAACTAAAAATGCTGATATTTCAGCAATTCTTGTCAATCCTCCAAGAATTACTAAAGCTGTAACAATCATTAAAAAAACTGCTGCAAAATACTGAAAGTTTTCAATATCTGAAAAAAAGAGGTCTTTTGTAATTTGAACCATTTGGTTTGGTTGAAGTGCAGATAGACAACCTATCATTCCAAACAGTGAAAAAAAAGTTGCCAGAGGAAACATGAAACTAGGCAAACCATTTTTTATAACATACATTGGGCCAGCTTTTACTTCACCCTGAGCATTTACTTCTCTAAAAAGTACTGATAGCGAACATGTAAAAAATTTTGTAGCAATTCCAAAAATTGCAGTGGCCCACATCCAAAAAATTGCTCCTGGACCCCCAATTTGTATCGCAACTGCAACGCCCGCAATATTTCCTAGGCCAATCGTGCCAGAGAGAGACGCAGCGAGTGCTTTAAAGCTACTCACCTCACCAACATCGGATTTAGATTGATGTTTTCCTCTTAGTACACTAAAGGCATGAGGAATATATCGAAAAGGAGTAAAACGTGAACAAATCAAGAAAAAAGCACCAGATCCAAGCAGCAACGCAACAAGCCATTCGCTCCATGCAAATGAGGCAAAGTCTGCAGCAATTTGATTAAGGAAGGCCATACAGAGTTTAGAAGATCTCTATATTTTTTATTAGTAAGTCAACTTCAAAATCTCTTCCATAACCAGCAAAAGAAAGCTCTTTAAAGTTTTCTGGGCTAAATTTTTTCATCGAAAATCCGTATGTTTCAAAATCTGAAAAAAGATTTTATATTCTTTCCACTCTTCAGAGATATAAAATTTTGTGAAAAAAAATGACCAAGGAGGCATTTTCATTCCTGAAAGTGAAATATGTATATCATAGGTTTGATTATTTGCTTTTGCCAAAAATTTAATTCCTTCAGATTTTGCGGAAATTGATTCAGCATTTGTAGCAAATCTTATAAAACCTCCATTATTTCTGGTTGATACGTTACCTAAAATGTGAAAAGTCTCTCCATCTTTAATAGTTTCAATACTTGAGTCACCACCCATTACCTGATCTGTATAGCTGTACCATTTTATAGTCGACTCACCTCCCATTACCTCATCAGTATATCCATACCATTCATTGAGACTAAATAAAGAAAAATTTGAAATAACAAGCAAAAAAAATAATTTATACATCTGTTTAATTTAGGTTGTAAAAAATAAATAGCAACAAATAAGAGAAACTTATTTAATTTTTGATAGTCTTAGATAAAGGAGATTTTATGAAAAATATTTTTTTACTGGTAGCGCTTCTAGGTGCTTCTGTAATCTTTGCAGATAATCATAAAGGTAAAGGCCCCCTTAATGATCTTAAGAGAATGAATACTGTTTGGTCTGCCGAAGACTGTGCAAACGTATCAAGCGGAGCTGCTATTTGGCTGTATGCAGCTGGAGAAGCTCTCAAAGAAGCTGAAGAATTAGATAAAGAAGGTGATGAGAAAGGTGCACTTGGAGCATTAGATGTAGCTTCAAAATTTTCTGCTATGTCTTCAGACTATACCCATGCTTTTGCAGTTTTTTGCAAGGGGCCCCGAATGGAGAGAATGAAAGCAGGAATGGAAAAAAGAATGAAGCGAATGAAAGAAATGAAAAAGGAAAAAGCAAAAGATAATTAATTTTGAATTAAGTTAGCGACTTTTTTCCCTAGGCTTAAACCTGAGGTCCATTTGCCTCCGAATACGTTTATTAGCTTCCCATTAAGTTCAATTGCAGAATCTCGATTAATTGAGCTTAAATTTTTTTCTCCTTGAGAAACTAAAGCTCGAACTCCAGAATAATTGGATATTACATTCCCTGCATCTAAGGGTTCTTGGATGAAATTATTTGCATTATCTATAAGGTATTTCTGTTCAGCTTTAGAGCACTCAATTGGTTTTGCAAGATCATGTTTTATTTCTGTCGTTCCAATTAATGTACCTTCTTTGATTGGAAGCATAAAAATTATTCTTTTATCTGATGGGTTTTGAAGGACTAGTGGATTAGAAATTTTTTTGTTAACAATAATGTGGCTTCCCCTAACATGTTCAATTTCATATTTAGTATTTATCTTATTTTTATCTAATGAGGCTTTTACCCACGGACCGCATGCATTAACTATAAAGTCGTATTTTATCGAGTGACTATCAGTTTCGACTTTTCCTGCTAAGTCAAAGTTGGTAACCTCAGTATTGTCAATAATTTTTACTCCCATTCTTTCGGCATTTGCTAGCAATTTAGCAGAGATAGCTTCATCATCCATTTGCACATCAACATAACTGACGGAACCAATAAGCCCTTCAGATCTCAAAGATTTATTTAGTTGGAGAGTATTTTTTCTTCCATGAAATTTACTTTTTCCTAAAGAAAATTTTCCAGCTAGAAATTCATATAATTTTACTCCGGCAAAAAGTATAAAAATATTTCTTGAAAGGTTCTGATAAACAGGTATAAAAAACCTATTTATCTTTGTATGATCAGGCATTTGTTTTACCCATGCAGCCCTCTCCTGCAACGATTCTCTAACTAAATTTAAATGTCCGTTTTCAAGATATCTTATACCACCATGAAGGAGTTTTGATGATTTAGAGCTTGTTTCAGAGAAAGGTTTTTTTTTGTCAAAAATGTGAACATCATACCCACTTTCTGCAAGTGCAATTGCACACCCTATTCCATTAATGCCACAGCCTAT
>MDTB01015330.1_pt1 | contig 16481 bp, 19 predicted proteins | sample 811161 | NCBI WGS metagenome assembly MDTB01 (sample SAMN05326650, study PRJNA326480) | marine metagenome | isolation source: seawater | place: Mediterranean Sea | collected 2009 | reverse complement strand
GTAAATATGAAAATGCTGAGGGGCCTGAAAAAAATCACAATGTGGAACCAATTTATTTTCATGTAATTTTAGATGAAGGCAAAAAGTTTAATTGTGAGGCTCCAGATGGACACAATAGTTTTATATATTTACTTAAAGGTAGTTTAAAAATAGGTGATAAGGATCATGAAAAAACTTCTGACTCTAATTTAGTTTTACTCGAGAGGGGTAATAAACTAACTGTTAATGCAACTAAAAAATCTGAATTTTTATTTATTGCCGGCAAGCCCATAGGGGAGCCTATTGCCAGAGGTGGTCCTTTTGTAATGAATACAAAGGCAGAAATACTAGAAGCGATACAAGATTATAATAACGGAACATTTGCTAAATATTAAAAGTTCAAGTACGTTCCTTGAATGCCGAAAGCAATAATTATAAATATTAATGGGGGACCGGAAGTTTTAGAACTTCAAGATGTTAAGATTGGCGCTCCTGGTGCAGATGAAATTAAAGTGACAAATCATGCAATTGGTTTAAATTATATCGATACATATCATAGATCAGGTTTATATCCCCTTAAGCTACCAAGTGGAATTGGTTTAGAAGCTGCAGGTAAAGTGGAAGAGATAGGATCAAACGTGAAAGAATTTAATATAGGTGATAATATTGCTTATGCTTCAATTCCGCTTGGTGCATACTCACAACAAAGAATTATTCCATCAAAAATAGCAGTGAAAGTACCTGAAGATATAACTCACAAACAAGCCGCAACACTAATGACAAAGGGCTTAACAACTAATTACTTAATTTGTAAAACTTATAAACTTAAAGCTGGTGAAACTGTTTTATTTCATGCAGCTGCAGGAGGTGTTGGTCAAATATTTGCTCAGTGGGCTAATAGTATTGGAGCAAAAGTAATTGGAACAGTAGGTTCTGATGAAAAGATTAAAATTGCAGAAGATAATGGTTACTCACACGTTATCAACTATACAAAAGATGACTTTGCAAAAAAAGTTATGGAGATCACAAATAATGAGGGAGTTCCAGCGGTATTTGATGGAGTTGGTAAAAATACTTTTCATGGTTCGTTAGCTTGTCTTAAAACAAGAGGTATGATGGTAAGCTTTGGTAATGCCTCAGGCCCGCTAGATCCAGTCAGTGTGCCTAAAGATATTCAGCCTAAAGGTCTTTACCTAACACGTCCATCAATTGGGCAATATTTTACAAATAGAAAAGAGCTTCAAGCTGGCGCGGATGCTATATTTGAAAAAGTAAAATTTGGAAAAATTAAAATTAAGATTTCAAGAGAGTATAGTTTAATAGATGCAAAGAAGGCTCACGCAGATTTAGAAGCAAGAAAACTCACAGGCCCAGCCATATTAATTCCATAATGAGCAAGAAAATAATATCTCCTTGCATTAGCATTTGTAAGACTGATCCTGTTACAGGGTACTGCTATGGATGCGCTAGAACAAATGATGAAAAAAAACTTTGGAAGGATGAGAAGATTGCCATTGAGTGGAAAATAAAGAATCTAGACGAGATAACCTCTAGGATGAAAGGTTGGCAATTAGAAACATTTAAGGAGTCTTACAATCATAAGGTGAGACAAGGAATTTCACTATATAAAAAAAATCTTTTAGAAAAATAATTTAATAATCTTTCTTCATAAAAATAATTTAATAATCTTTCTTCATAGAGTCCATATCGCTAAGATGATATCTTAAAGCTTCATTTGACAGCCTTATTTCTTGTAAGAATAAAAAAATAGAAAAAATCATACAAATACAACACGAAGCAAAACTCAATCTTGCGTAGAAAACAAAATTTAAATATAAAAGTAATACTGTGAACATATTGAATAAGAAACCAAAAGCGGAAAATCCCATAACAAATTTTAAATAGTTTGTTCTTTTGTTAAGAACATGAAGTTGGTTTTCCCATTCTGGAGGAACTTTTTTTTCAAAAATATACTGATCGTGAATCTTTCTTATTAGAGAACTTAATGTATGAAATCTGTTGCTATACATCGTCATCATTAAAGGAATTGCAGGAAACATTAATGCTGCTACTGTGTAATCTATATTCATATCGAATCAAATTGATTATGAAGTTACTGTTTGATATTTACAAGTAATATTTCATGTCACATTTAAAGATATTTATAGAACTCACTCGTTTTAATAAACCAATAGGTTTCATGCTTTTATTTTGGCCTTGCTCATGGGGGTTGGCTTACGCGTATACTGAAAATTCAAATATACATTTATTCTCTTATTATTTGATATTATTTTTTTTTGGCTCAGTTTTAATGAGAAGTGCTGGATGCATTGTGAATGATATAGTTGATAAAGATTTTGACAAAAAAGTTAAAAGAACAAAAAAACGTCCAATAGCTTCAGGAAAAATAACTATAACTCGGTCATTAATTTACGTAGTTGCTCTTTGTTTAATCGCTTTCATTATTTTATTACAGTTTAACGTGTTAACAATACTATTAGGAATGGGCTCGATGTTTTTAGCTTTTGCCTACCCTTTTATGAAAAGAATAACTTATTGGCCTCAATTATTTTTAGGGATCACTTTTAATTGGGGAATAATTATGGCCTGGACTGCAATGAATAATAGCTTATCCATAGGAATAATTATTCTATACGTGTCAGCCATATTTTGGACATTGGGTTATGACACGATTTATGGAGCTCAAGATATGTCAGATGATGAAATAATTGGTCTTAAATCTACTGCGATAAAGTTTAAAAAAAATATTAAATTATTTTTATCTACTTCTTATTTGATATCTATTGTTTTAATATTGTTTCTATTTAGTGGTTTTTTGGGTAAAAATATTTCTACTGTTTTTTTAATGTTTTTCATTCTAACGCTTATTTATCAATTAGTAAAATTTAAAAAAAATAAAAAAACTAACTATCTTAAATTGTTCAAGATTAATAATTATTCTGGCTTTTTATTATTCTTTAGTATTTTTTCTATTCAATTTTAATATGAAATTTGATGAACTGAAAATTATATTACGAAGGTTGTACAATGAACATGTTAAAAAACATTTAGGAAAAATTTTTACTGCTCTTATATTATCTCTTATTGTTGCTGCTAGTACCTCAAGTATAGCTTGGTTGCTAGATCCAGCGGTTAAAAAAATATTTATAGAACAAGATAAAGTTCTTGCCTGGACAATTCCTCTATTAATTATAATTGCATTTTCAAGTAAAGGTATTTCTCTCTACTTTGCAAGGATAAATATTATCAGAGTTGGTGAAGAAGTGGCTGGGCAGCTTCAAAAAAAGATTGCTGTAAATATTTTAAAATCAGATATAGAAACTTTAGATAATAGACACTCTGGAAAATATATATCAAATGTTATGTTTGATACTCACCATGTTCGGACATTAGTAAGTACTGGAATTTTAAATCTTATGAAAGATACTTTTACGCTAATCGCTTTAACTGCAGTTATGTTTTACCAAAATTGGAAGCTAACTTTGTTCGCTATTATTATGATGCCGCTAGCGGGTGGTTTAGCAAAATCTTTAGGTAAAAGAATAGGAAAGGCTACATCTAAAGCAGGATCATCATCGGGAATTTTAGCATCGTTTTTAACTGAAATTTTTAAAGGGTCGAAAATGATCAGGATTTACCAGAAGGAAGATGAAGAAAATCAAAAAGCAAAAGAATTTATAGACGACCTGGTAGAAAAAAATATAAAAATAGGAAGCATTGTTATTAGAGCAACACCTATAATGGAGTGCTTGACAGGATTTATGATCGCTGGATTTATAATTATATCTGGAAAATTAATTTCGACGGGTGAGTTAGGTGTAAATAATTTTTTTTCTTTTCTTGCGGCCATGATGCTCGCATATCAACCAATTAGATCTTTAGCTACGATAAATATGGCTGCTTACCAGGGCGCTTCTGCTTTTAAAAGAATAAGTGAAATAATTGATAAAGAGATAAAAGTAAAAGAGCTACCAAATACTCCAAAACTAATCTTAAAAAACTCAAATATAAAATTTAATAAAGTTGGATTTAAATATAGTTCTACAAATGAAAAAGCTATAAAAGACCTAAGCTTTGACATTAAAGGACAAACTATGACAGCTTTTGTAGGGCATAGTGGGGCAGGCAAAAGTACAATTATTAATCTTCTTCCAAGATTTTACGATCCTCAAGAAGGTTACATAGAAATTGATAATCAAAAAATTCAAAACGTATCACTTAAATCTTTAAGAGAAAATCTATCGCTAGTTAGTCAAGATGTAGTTTTATTTGATGATACTATTAAAAATAACATTGCTTATGCAAAGCATAATGCTTCTGATCAAGAAATAGTTAATGCATGCAAATTTGCTGCAGCAGAAGAATTTATTGAAAAACTTCCAAATGGATATGACACTATGATTGGGGAAAATGGTATAAGGCTCTCTGGTGGGCAAAAACAAAGAATATCAATAGCGAGAGCAATTTTAAAAGAGTCTCCAATAATATTACTTGATGAAGCAACTTCCTCTCTTGATGCAGAGTCGGAAGAAATCGTACAAAATGCTGTAAATAATTTAGTTAAAAACAAAACAACATTAGTAATCGCCCATAGACTCTCAACAATTCACAATGCTGATAAAATATTTATACTTAAAGAAGGTAAAATAATTAATGAGGGTAATCACGACTTTCTAATTAACAACTGTGAAGAATATAAATTGTTATATAAAAAACAACTGAAATAAGATGATTCTAGCTTACAGGGTCATATCTAATATTTTATACCCGTTTTTAATTTTTTTCATTTATTTAAGATTATTTTTAAACAAAGAACATCCTGTAAGATTTAAAGAGAAATTATTTGTTTCACATTTTAACATAAACAAAAAACCCGAAAAAAAATTAATTTGGTTTCACGCTGCTAGTGTAGGAGAGTATAAAAGTATAGCTCCTATAATTGAGAAAATTAATTCAAACAATAAAAATTATGAATTTCTTATTACTACAACTACGTTAAGTTCTGGTAATCTTGCTGAACAAGAATTAAAGAAATTTGATAATATACAGCATCGCTTTTTTCCTTTGGATATCGCTTTTTTAATTAATAAGTTTTTACTTTTATGGAAACCTCATAAAATCTTTCTGGTAGATTCAGAGATTTGGCCAAATTTGATTATAAATGCAAAAAAACATAATATACAAATTGCTATTATTAATGCGAGGATAAGTAATAAAACTTTTAAAAGGTGGTTTTTATTACCGAGTACTGCTCACAAAATTTTTGGGTTATTTGATTTATGCTTGTGTTCGAATAAAAAAACTAAGAATAATCTTGAAAAGTTAAAAGCTAAAAATGTAAATTACGAGGGAAATATAAAATTAATTAATCAAATAAAAATAGAAGAAATTGAGAATGAAAACAGTGATCTATTATTAAAATCAAGATTTTGGGTTGCTGCAAGCATTCATAAAGGAGAGGATTTATTTTGCTTAAAAACACATTTAGAGTTAAAAAAAAATTATAATGATATTAAAACAATTTTAGCGCCACGACATTTAGATAGAGTTAAAAAGATTAAATCTTTATCTGAAAGCTTTGGAATTAAAACCCAAATTTTAAATTCAAATGAAAAAATTTTAAATGATTCAGAGGTAATAATAATTAATTCTTTTGGCGTTCTACAAAATTATTATAAATTTTCAAAAAGTGTTTTTATCGGAAAATCCATTATCAAAAGATTACAAGAAGATAGTGGTCAAAACCCTATAGATGCTGCAAAATTAAATTGTAAAATTTATCATGGGCCATATGTATCTAATTTTGATGAAATATATGAAATTTTAGACTTAAATGCTATTTCGAAAGAGGTGAATAATTTTGTTGAATTGAGTGAAAATTTAAAAGTTGATCTTAAAGAATTCAAAAAGGAAGAAAAGAGTGGTTTTAACTCTATTAAAATTTTAGAACAAGATATTCTAGCCAATACAATGGGCCATATAAATAATTTTTTAGATGATTAAATTTATCAAACCAAAATTTTGGGATAAAAAAAAAATTAGTTTAATATCAATTGTACTAATTCCCGTTTCTTTAATAACATTATTGATAATTTTTTTAAAAAAAAGATTAACTAAAATAACATCATTCAAAATTCCGATAATTTGTGTTGGCAATATCTATATTGGTGGAACTGGTAAAACGCCGGTCTCTATACTTATTGCCAAAGAGCTTAATAAATTAGGGTTACAACCTGTTTTATTAAGAAAATATTATAGAAGTCACAATGATGAATTTGAACAAATTAAACATAGTTTTAAAAATTTAATTATAAATAAAAAAAGATCTGATGGCATAATAGAAGCAGAAAAAGAAGGATATGACACAGTAATACTTGATGATGGATTGCAAGATTATCAAATAAAAAAGGATTTAAAAATTGCGTGTTTTCATAATAATCAATTAATTGGTAATGGACTTGTTATTCCTTCTGGTCCCTTAAGAGAAACATTAAGCACTTTAAAGAACGTTGACGTAGTTTTAATAAATGGAAAAAAAAATAGCGTATTTGAGAAAAAAATTTTAAGTTATAATAACAATCTTGAAATATACTATTTTTATTATGATCCTATTAATATTAATGATTTTCGAAATCAAAGATTGCTAGCTTTAGCTGCTATTGGAAATCCTGAAAATTTTTTTAAACTATTAGATGAAAATAACCTACAAGTTGATGAACATGTTATATTTCCAGATCATTATGAATTTTCAAAAAAAGAAATTGAAAAAATTTGTTTTAGGGCGAAAAAAAGAGGTTGCAATATTATAACAACTGAAAAGGATTACTTTAAAATAAAAAAATACAATCTTAATGAAATTAGATATCTTAAAATGTCTATTGAAATAATGGAAAAAAATAAATTAATTAATAGAATTAAAAAATTATATGACAAAGATATTTAATTATTTAATACAATCAATTTTTATTTATTTTTTTTTACTTATTGGTTTTATTCTTCAATTAAAGATTAGTAGGAAATTATTCGGTTATATATTTTTATTTATCGGGCCAATGATAAAATCAAAAAAAATAATTAAAAATAATTTTAGAATCTGTTCTACAAAAATCTCTAATTTCGATGAAAGTAAAATTATTAAAAATATGTGGAAAAATTATGGTATGACCTTTATTGAGTATATTTTTTTAAGTGATTTTCGTAAAAGTAATTCTCACGTTGTTGTTAAGGGTGAAGAAAATCTAAGCTTAATTAATGATCAAGGAAAACCTGTTATCTTTGTATCGGGTCATTTTGCTAATTTTGAATTAATGTCAATGGAAATAACAAAAAGAAAAATTCCGCTTGCTACTATTTATAGACCACTAAATAATTTATTTTTGAATCCATTAATGGAATATTTGAGAAAAAAATATGTATGTAAAAATCAAATTAAAAAAGGGATTAATGGTGTTCGAGATGCAATTAAATACATAAAAAAAAAACACTCTATAGCTCTTATGATTGACCAAAGAGTCAGCGAAGGAGAAAGAATAAATCTATTTAATGTTCCCGCGCTCACTACAACATTACCGGCTCAAATTTCAACTAAATATGATATTGACATAATACCAGTTTATATTGAAAGGCAAAAAGATAACAATTTTCAAATTGAATTTATGAGAAGAATTAAGCCAAAAAATTTTACCAGTAAAATTCAACTAACAGAGGAATTAAATATAGTTCTTGAAGAAATGATTAAGCGAAATCCCAATCAATGGATTTGGACACATAATAGGTGGAAATAAATTTATTTTTTTTGACTTTGAAACCTTTTATTTACTTCAATAGGTGAGAAATAAGCCTCTTGTAATTCTACATTCCAATAATTTAGATTTTGTAATTTTATTTCTTTTCCAGATACTGCGCATAAAACGTGATCACCTTCCTCAACAATTTCAAAATAATTGTGTTTAAAAATAAGTTTAGCTTTTTTTTTACTCATCTATAAATTATACAATATATTTTATCATGAATATTGCATTAATTGGAAGTGGTGGTAGAGAGCATGCATTGTATAAAAAAATCTATGAGTCTAAGTTAGTAGATAAAATTATTTGTATTCCGGGGAACGCTGGTACGTCAAAAATAGCATTAAATATTGATATAAATATATTAGATTTTAACAAAATTTTAAAACATATAAAAATTCACAAGGTTAACCTGGTTATAGTGGGCCCCGAAGAACCTTTGGTGAAAGGTATTGTAGATTTTTTAAAAAAAAATAAAATTAAAGTTTTTGGTCCTAGTAAGTATGCTTCAAGGCTTGAGGGCTCAAAAGCTTTTATGAAAATGATTTGTGCTAAAAATAAAATTCCGACAGCTATGTTTAAAATTTGCCATAAAAAGAAGCACGTTTACGAATTTTTAAATAATTGTGATCTTCCCATCGTAGTAAAAGCTGATGGTTTAGCAGCTGGAAAAGGTGTTAGTATTTGTAAAACCAAAAAAGACGTAATAAAAATTTCTTCTGAAATATTTAAAGGAAAGTTCAAATCTTCAAAAAAAATTGTTCTTGAAGAATTTTTAGACGGAGAAGAAGCGAGTTATTTTGTGATTGTAGACAGAAATAACTTTAAATTTTTCGGAACTGCTCAAGACCATAAACGTGTTTTTGAAGATGATTTAGGACCTAATACCGGAGGAATGGGTGCTTATTCTCCAGCTCCTTTAATAATAAAATACCTAGAACAAAAAATTGTTTCAAAAATAATCAAACCAACATTAAGGGCTTTGAAAAGAAAAAATAATCCTTACACTGGTTTTCTGTATGTTGGTTTAATGATAAAAAAAAACGAACCATATCTTATTGAATATAATATAAGAATGGGTGACCCTGAGTGCCAAGTAATAATACCTAGACTTAAAACAGATATTGTAAAAATTTTTCAAAACGCCATTGCTAACAAACTTATAAATACTAATATCCAGTGGAAAAAACAAAAATGTATGACAATTGTATTATGCACAAAGGGCTATCCTGGTGAATATAAAAAAAATCTTAAGATAAGAAATTTACAAAAAATTAATTTATCAAAAAATGATTATATTTACCATGCGGGCACGAAATATATAAATAATGTCTTGTTGAATAATGGTGGCAGAGTTTTAAATATTACTTCAATTGGAAACAATTTTAAAAACATTAGAAATAAGATTTTATTTTATATCAAAAAAATAAATTGGAAGTATGGTTTTTATAGAAAAGATATTGGGTGGAAAGTAATTAAAAAATGAGAGTTATTAGTGGCGCTTTAAAAGGAAAATCAATAAATTTTCTAAAAAATTTAAAGACTCGCCCGCTTAAAGACTCAGTGAAAGAGAACATATTTAATATTTTAGATCATTCAAATCTCATAAAAATTAAAATTGAAAATTCTAACGTGCTTGATCTATATTCAGGAGTTGGATCTTTTGGTATAGAATGTATATCAAGAGGAGCTCATAGAGTAACATTTGTTGAAAATGATAGATATGCATCGAATGTATTAGGCAAAAATTTAGATAATCTATCAATCATAAAAAAGACTGAAATTTATAATTGTGAAATAGAAAATTTTTTATCACATAAATTTAAACAACAATTTGATATTGTTTTTTTAGATCCACCATTTGCTGATTTTAAATTTATTAATAGTCTAAAAACTTTAAAAAATAAAAATATTTTAAGCAAAAAACATATTGTAATCATTCATAGAGAGAAAAAAACTGAAGATAATTTAAAAGGTTTGTTAGATATAATCTTAATGAAGCAATATGGTCGCTCAAAAATTATTTATGGAGTACTTAACTAAGCAAATTTTTTGTATAAGTTTTTACTTGTTCTACAGCAGGTTGATCAAAAGGATTAATTTTTAATAATTTCCCAATGATAACAGTCTCTAAGATAAAATAAGAAAACAATTTTCCAAGAGTTTCCTCATTGATTTTCTTAATTTTAAACTCTCTAAAAGGTATGTTATTTTTTTTAAAGGATTTGATGAGAGCATTTTTTTGAGCATTTTTTATTGAATTTAAATCTCTTCCATTCAAAAAATTATTTAATTTTAATCTTTTATCAATATTAATAATTTTCTTTGACTTATTTTCGTGACTAAAAACATAAAATATCTTATCTTTTGGGCCATCGAGATAAAGTTGCATTAAGCTGTGGTGGTCCTTTGGAACGTTAGATATAACTGGTAAAAAGCCTTTATTTTTTTTTCCTAAACTTTCTGCAATTAACTGTTGGCACCAAACTAAAAATTTCTCTAACTCAGGAGAATAATTTAAAAAAATTAAATTATTAAATTTTTTTGAATTCATTAAATCTGCAAGTTTTATAGAACTGTCTTTGAGAAAAGTTTTTAGTCGTCCTTTCAAACTTTCCCTGATTTTGGATCTTATCTTTACAATATTAATTCCCATTAAATATGCGGGTATCATTCCAGGTTCAGAGAGAACAGAATACCTTCCTCCTATAAATTTTTTATGTTCTATATAAAAATAATTTAATTTTTTTGATAATAAATATAAAAAATTATTTTTTTTTTCAGTGATTATAATTATATTTTTTTTACTTTTATTTGGATTAAGTAAAAATAAATTAGTAATTGTTTCGATTGTATTACCTGATTTTGAGACAACAATAAAAAGAACTTTTTGATTTTTGTTTTTTTTTTTGAAACTTAATATTTTTTCCTCATTCAGATCATTAAAAAAATATAAATTTTTTCTTATCTTTTTTTTTAAAAAACTTTCAATTGCTTCTGCTCCTAATATTGATCCCCCCATACCAATTATTGCTATAGTATTAAACTTCGAAAACTGTTTGAGATTTTTAAACTTAAAATTAAATTGATAATCTTTATTCAGTACGCTTAAAGTTTTATTTTTTGATAAAATATCTTTTTCTAATTGCAATTGTACAGATTTAAAACCTTTTGAATATTTTAAATAGATGTTCTTACGTAAATATTTTTTTGAGATTAAGTTTTTATAATTCAAATTATTCTTTCCCGCTCATTTTAATTTTTTCTATTATTGATTTTTCAGTAGAAGAGTTTTTTTTTAAAGATTGATTTTTTGTATTTATTTTAAGTATTGATTTGACGTCTTTTTCTTTTGATTTGTTTTCTTTTAAAGTGTCTGGCTGTGGTATTTTTTCATAATTTGGCGGCAATATAAGAGGATCTTTTTTCTTTACCAAAAATTCATCAGTTGTGGTTATTTTTTCATTTCTAATTACTTTACCGGCATCTTTTAGTGAGGAACAAGAGAATAAGATTAAAAATATAAAAATCGACGTTATTTTTTTCATAATTAATTTTTTACAAAGAAACTTTTTACAATAAAAAGTATAATTCCTACAGTAATAAATATATCTGCTACGTTGAAAGTAAACCAGTGAAAGTCGTTGTAATGCATATCTATAAAATCTGGTACAGCTTTATAATTTAGCCTATCATAAAAATTACCCAAAGCTCCTCCTATGATTGTAGCGTAGATAACTTTATCTAATGTTCTAGATGTTACAAAAATATAAAGCAGAATTATGATGACAAAGGCAATTATCGCAGTAATAAAATTGTAAATAATATTTGAGTTTGTGCTGAAAAAACCGAATCCAACTCCAATGTTCCAAACAAGATCAAAATTAATAAAATCATTAACAAAATAAGAGCTTTCACTAAATTCACTAATAATTTTTAATTTGGAAAGTCTGTCAAAAATAAAAATTATTGTAATTAAAACAAATAGATAAATATTTTCTTTTTTTAAAATATTATATGAGAAATTCTTTATTTTACTCAGAAAATTCATCTTACCTTAACTTAGAACACCTATCACAATCATATTCTAAAATTTTCCAGCATCGTGGGCATTTATTTCCTTTAGCTTTGATTACTTCAATTGTAGTTTCAGTATTTTCTGATAAAATTTTTTCTGCTTTAGAGGTAATTAAGTACTCTGCTAAATCTATATTGTCTAACAATTCATAATTTTTTTTGTTTACAAATAATTTTACATCTGCCTCTAAACTTGATCCGATTTCTTTAGAAGATCTTTTTAATTCTATTGCTATATTGGCATCTTGCTTTATTTTAAACAAACTATCCCATTTATCATTTAGCTCTTTATTCTCCCATTTGTTTGGAATTTTTACAAATTGATATTCATGAATATTTTTTTCTTCTCTATTGATTAGGCTATTTATTTCGTCAGTAGTAAAAACTAATATAGGCGCAAACCATTTAAGCAAACTTTCAAGTATAATATTTAATACTTTTACGCAGTCACTTCTTTTTTTTGATTTTAATTCATCGCAATAAAGTGTGTCTTTACGTATATCGAAATAGAAAGATGAAAGGTCTAATGTACAAAAATTAAGTAATTCTTTATAAAGTTTATGAAAATTGTAACTTTTCAAATTATTTTCTACTGATTTACTAATATGATAAATTTTATGCAAAATATATTGTTCTAATTCGTCAAATTCTTCTAAATTTAATTTTTCTAAATTCTGTGGCTCGAATTTATCTTTTAAATTTCCAAGCATAAATCTAAAAGTATTTCTTATTTTTCTATAGGACTCCGCATGTTGACTTAAGATATTCTTATCTATTCTCAAATCTTCAGCATAATCAGATGAGGCAACCCAAATTCTTAAAATATCTGCTCCATAATTTTTTAAAATTTCCTCCGGAGATATTACATTTCCCATTGATTTTGACATTTTCTTACCTTTGCCATCTACGACAAATCCATGAGAAAGAATACTTTTAAATGGTGCTTTTCCTCTTGTTCCACAGGACTCTAGTAATGATGAATGAAACCAACCTCTGTGTTGATCTGATCCCTCCAAATACATATCGGCCGGCCATTTCAAATCTTTTCTTTTCTCTAAAACAAAGCTGTGCGTTGACCCGCTATCAAACCAGACTTCAACAATGTCATTAAGTTTTTCATAATCCTTTGAATTATATTCAGATCCTAAAAAAATTTTTGGATCATCTGTAAACCAACAGTCTGAACCTTGTTTTTCATAAATATCAGCTATTCTATCTAATACCTTTTTATCTCTGAGAGGCTCTTTGTTTTTTTTATTTATAAATATTGGTAAAGGAACACCCCAAACTCTTTGCCTTGAAACACACCAGTCAGGTCTACCTTCAACCATGGATAATAGTCTATCTTTTCCTTTATTAGGATAAAAAATAGTATTATTAATTGCTTTAATTGCTTTATCTCTTAAATTATTTTTTTTCATTGATATGAACCATTGAGGGGTAGCTCTATAAATTAAAGGTGCTTTTGATCTCCATGAATGAGGGTAACTATGATTAAGTTTGTCATTCTTAAGTAATTTATTTTGCTCCTTCAATTTTTCTATAACAATAGGGTCTGCTTTAAAAATGTGAGTATTGGTAAAAAAAGGAATCTCTTTAGTATAAAGACCTGCATTATCCACGGTATACAATGATGGTATGTTATTTTTTAAACATAAATTAAAATCATCGGGCCCATGACTTGGTGCACAATGTACTATTCCAGTTCCTTGTTCCAAATTTACAAATTGAGCATCAAGCATCGGAACATCATAATCAAAATTCATTTTTAAAAATGGGTGGCTACAAATAGTGCCTTTGAATTCAAGGCCTTTAAAAGTTTTTAATTCTTTATAATTTTTGATGCCACACTCTTCGGTAATTGAATTTATTAAATTTTTTGCAACTACAATTTTTTATCTTTGAAATTCTCAAGATCTTCGATTTCTAAAACTGAATATTCAATATTGTTATTAAATGCTAAAGCTTTATTTGCTGGTATAGTCCACGGTGTTGTCGTCCAAATTATAACACTAGAGTCTTTCAAAAATTCTTTGTTTGTCTCTTTTATTTTAAAAGCAACATAGATTGTATTAGAGGTATGTTCCATATATTCAACTTCTGCATCAGCTAGTGCTGTTTTTTCTACTGTTGACCACAGAACTGGCTTGAATCCTTGATATAAACTTCCGTCCATAAGAAATTTACCTAATTCTCTAACTATTTGTGCTTCTGCTTCAAAGCTCATTGTAGAGTAATAGTTTTCAAAGTCTCCAACAACACCCAGCCGTTTAAACTCTTTTATATGTACATCAATCCAACTTTTTGCAAACTCTCTGCATTCTTGTCTGAAATTTTTTATAGGAATCTCATCTTTATTTTTTTTCTTTTTTTTATACTGTTCTTCAATTTTCCATTCTATAGGTAATCCATGGCAATCCCATCCAGGTACATAAACTGAATCCTTACCACTCATTTGATGGAAACGAGTGATAATGTCTTTTAAAATTTTATTTAAAGCCGTTCCCATATGTATATGTCCATTTGCATAAGGTGGACCATCATGAAGAATAAATTTTTCTTTACCTTTAGAATTTTTTCTGAGTTTTTTAAATATATTGTCTTTTTCCCATTTTTTTAAAATTTCAGGCTCTTTTACAGGCAAACTTGCTTTCATAGAAAAAGCAGTTTTTGGGAGTTGTAATGTATCTTTAGACATCTTTTTTATTTTTTTGCTTGTTTTATATCAATTCTTATTTGTTTTTTTAAATGTTCAATGTTTTTAAATTTTTTTTCTTTCCTTATAAACTTTTTAAAATTTACATTAATTACTTTATTATATAAATTTTTATTAATTCCAAAGATATTTGTTTCTAATAATATTCTTTCACCATTAAATGTTGGCCTGTAGCCTATATTTGCTATACCATTCTTGTTAAAACTGTCTGTGATAACATTTACTGAATAAACACCTAATTTAGGAACCACGTAACTTCCGAGAATTAAATTACATGTAGGAAAACCTATTTTGCGACCTCTTTTTTTTCCTTTAATAACTTTTCCTTCAATTGACCAATAGCGATTTAATAATTTATTTACTTCTTCAATCTTGCCCTTTCTTAATTTTTTCCTTATCGATGTAGATGATATAGTTGTACCTTCTTTTTTATAAGGACTCGTTATAATATTTAAATAATTAAATCTTTTTTCATATTTTTTTTAAAGTTCGTACATTACCTTTACGTTTATAACCGAATTTAAAATTTCTACTAACATATAAGAATCTACATCTAGTTTTTTTAAAAATGATTTTTTCAATAAACTCTTTAGCAGTTAAAGATGAGAATTTTTTGTCAAATTTAATTATAATTAAGAAATCTAATTTTAATTTTTTAAATTGCATTTTTTTTTTGTCGTAATGAATTTATTCTGTGATTATTTCTCTTTTTACTAAAAAACATTACAGGTACTGGTTCAAAGGTCAGAACACCAAAAGGTAATTTATTTTTTTTTGCTTTTTTTTTTTGCCTCTTTTATAACTTTTTGGTGACCTAAGTGTAATCCATCAAAATTACCAATTGCAATGACGCCTTCATGATGTTTTTTACTAATTTTTGCATTATTATAAATTTTCATTACCATTTAAGTTCTTTTTGAAAAAAATTTGCTTTGACTTTATATTTTTTTAAAAGGGCATCAAGTTCTGTAATATCATTGTATTCGTCACGGTGAACCCCATCTGAAATAAATATACTATCAATATTTAGATTATTAGCTCCTTTAATATCTGTCCTCAAGTTGTCTCCAATGGCTAAAACTTTTTCTCCAGATTTAAAACACATTTTGTAAACTTCCTCATATGGTTTTCCAAAGTATACTACTTCTCCCCCGAGTTTCTCAAATACTTTTGCCACTGAGCCAGCACACAACTCTTCAACATCACCTTTGTGCACCGTTAAATCTGGATTAGTGCAGACTAATTTTTTTGAAACATGCTTCTCTAAAAAATTTTTGTAGTATTCTAGATCATTATCATGTTCATCAAACAAACCAGTGCATAAGATAAAATCACATTTTTGAATTTCGGTTCGGTTATCTTTGACTTTTTCAAAAACTGCAGTGTCTCTAGGTGGCCCTAAATGAAAAAAAGATTTTCCGAATTGATTTTTATTTATTGCGTGCATTGCTGCTTCGCCAGAAGTCACTACATTTGTTAGGTGCTTTATATCCATATTCATTTTTATTAAAAAATTAATAACTTTTGAGCTGGGCCTAGGAGCGTTAGATAAAAATACAATTTTTTTTGAATTTTTTTTTAATTGTTCTATGACATTAATTGCCTCTGCGTTTAGCTTCATGCCATTGTGTATTACTCCCCACAAATCAACAACAAAGGTCTCATAGTTTTTATATATATCTGATATATGATTAAGTTCTTTCAATTTACTAATTCTTTATTTGATTTGATCATAAAATACAGTATTTATAGGTTTTTTTTAATGAAATTTGCCCCTTGAAATCTTATTAAAACATACCATATCAATCCTACATAAAAATTTATAGGAGAAAATATATATGAAATTTAGACCTTTGCACGATCGTGTGCTTATTAAAGTGCTAGACAGTGAGGAAAAGACT
>MDTB01007848.1_pt1 | contig 16483 bp, 12 predicted proteins | sample 811161 | NCBI WGS metagenome assembly MDTB01 (sample SAMN05326650, study PRJNA326480) | marine metagenome | isolation source: seawater | place: Mediterranean Sea | collected 2009 | reverse complement strand
CGCTTAACAATGTGCACATAGCTCTTGAGGATTTCTTGATCGCTGGGACGTTTGCTGCGATCACCTTTCCCATCCGTCATGGCCACACCAAGGGTGAGATCTTCGTTCTGAACTCGGTGTAAGTATGAGAGAAATCGATCATGCTGTTCTCCATCAGTATCCGCCGCCATCTGCCACGTTGCTTGATAAATCGCATTAAGGGCATCATGGGTAAGGTATCTCTGAGCACAACCACTCTCTCTACATACCAATCTTACGGCTTCTAGCTTGGACAATAGATCCTCACAATGTCTGTTGATGTGCAGCATCCGGTTAACCGTTTTTCCTGAGGTCTTTTGCTCTGCTAACATTAAGCCACCGTACTGGGGCATCTGCGCAAAATCGTATGTCACACCGACTGCTCGAATGCCAGGCTGCAACCTTGGATCATCGGCTACCGATTCAACAAGATCCCCATCTATGTAGACAGTTGGACTGTAACCACGGAGGCTTTCTTGGTATTCCTCCGCATTCATGACGTGGCCGCCAGCTTTCATCAACATGTTACCTCCAGGAAGAGAAAAATTTCTTTAGCCTTGTAAAAGCATCGTTAACACACGCGTACTACTAAGATCCTCTAGACGCGTTACACAGGTCCATATAGCCTCAGCATGTTCAGTTGGAATCGATAGAGCACAATTGTTCATAAACTTTTCACGCACTTGGATATCTGACAGTAGCTGACCTTCGGCTCCTTGATTTACTAACTCAAAGTGCTCAACAGAAGAGCCGTCCTTAAGTTGAACGCGCACACCCCCAGAAAATTTTTGAGGATACTCAGACCTGGGCTCATGTTCACAATCAATTCTTTCCAACAATGAAGCAATCTTCGGGTCCAGTCGAGCCTCATCCTTGAGGTCTGGCAACCCGAAATGACCCTTCAAGAGCGCCGTTGCAACGGCGTAAGGAGCACTGAACTTTGCATCATATTCATTTTTAGGCTTGCGCTTCTCCTCTATGGGATCCACAACCACGCCAAACTGACCCTCATGCAGCAGGATCGTTACTCGATCGATATCCTCGATATCAAATGAAGATTTTTTTTTAATGGCCAAAGCCGAGTCTATTAGCGAATGGTTAAAGTGACAGATTGGATAAGGTTTTATGGCAACCTTAAGCAACTGCCAGTCACTAAACACAGCCTCTGAGATCGCTCTCAAATCTATGGCCGTTCCCGGAGCATACAATGAATAAAACCCAAATCGTCCGCCATAGGCATCATTTGGTCCCTCGAAACCGGATACTCCCAAAGAAGCCGCATGTAATGCAGCCGAGGCGGCCCAACCAGGATGCAAGCGTTTCGTCCAACTGCCATCATCTAAAAATGCCATACTCCCACTACACATACTAAGCGCAATCCCTTGCGCACGCACCAAAGCGTTTTCATCGCCATTGAGCAGATAGGCAGCCGCTACGGTAGCTCCAAAAATGCCAACCACCCCCGTGGGGTGGAAACCTAACTGCTGAAATACCCCGCCTGCTTGCCTACCCAATACGGCATCAATCTCGATCGCCATGAGCGTGGCAAACAACAAATTTTTACCGCTTTCTTCTTTTTGTTCTGCCAAAGCCAGAGCTGCAGAGAAAGCACTCGCCGAGCAATGAACAACTGAAGCCAGGTGAGTATCATCAAAATCTAGGCCGTGGATTAGTAAGCCATTTATCATGGCGGCGTCCCGGACCGATACGGTTCTAGACTGACCAATAATAGTCGCAGCCCCTTTACTACCTAATAGCTCTATTGACGCGAGTGCCTTATCCGCAAATGAGTATGTCCTGGACGCGAAGGCAATCCCAATAGCATCTAAAATACATTTCTTCAGATAATCCCATACACCCTCGGGAACATCTTCATAGCGAAGTGAAAGGGTCTGCTCAGCGATTCTGTGACTAAGCAACATCGTATTATTCTTCGTATCCAGACTCTGCATAACTGACCCCTTAAATGTCCGGACATAATACTACAAATCGCGAATTGATCCGAACAAGAAAAGAAAGGGAGCTAGAACCTGAATCTTCGCATGAAAGAAAAGCTGAATTTTAGTCGACTGAGGGGAAGAGTTTATCCAAATAAAAGCCATGATCTCTTGCCAATAATCTTGATGGGCAATCTAGCATCACCTAACGTCAAAATATTCAGTTCTTCAGGCTATCAGCGAGCGCCAAAACACGGCGACTTTTATCAACAATTGGATAATCTACAAAATATCCATCAAGCTGAATGGAGGCAAGTCCCTTACTCTCCGACTCATCGAAGGCAGCCACCACAGCTTTAGCATGAGCTATTTCCTCATCAGATGGTGTAAACATTTGGTGAGTAAGCGGCACCTGTGATGGATGGATACACAGCTTAGCGCCGAATCCAAATTGCTTTCCATGGCTCGCAGACCTCAAAAACCGATTATCATCCCTGATTTGCAATACTACCGTATCTACAGGGGGCTCCAGATTCCCAAGCCGTGAAGCGTGGGACAACTTAGCGCGAGCATATGCTAAAACATTTTCGTCCTCGTTCCACTCATAGTTCAGGTCAAGGGTATAGTCTCCCCCACCAAACGCGAGACGCCTGATACGACTATCTGCCGTTGCAACCTTACTTGATGCTTCAATGCCAGCCGCCGTCTCAATTATAGGCATCAAATCCAATTCACCAACCGGCATACCTTGTTTTACCTCGGCGGAGGCGAGCCAGCCCTCTAGCCTATTCAGACAGGCCCGAGACTCCACTTTTGGCAGGACTACTCCGTCTAACCAAGGTCCTACTGTTGCTTTAATATCGTCCTCACAAAAAGGAGTATCTATACTGTTAACCCGAACATAGTGCTTACTTTTGGATTTTTTTCTAGCCCGAAAAGCGGCCACGACACATGATCGCGCAGCGGGTTTTTCACTAACTGCAACAGCATCTTCAAGGTCTAGGATAACCGCGTCAGCACCTATCTCAAAAACTTTTTCCACTCTACGAGAGTGGTTAGAGGGGGTGAACAAAAAACTTCGAATCGGAATCAATGACAAATTAGACATCTCAGGAACCCCACGCCCAGTGTTCGGCAGTTTGCCAACCCCTGGCAAATTCAAAATTATAACTAAAGTTATCGGCTGGATGTTCAGAAATGGAGACCTCAAAATTCCGACCGCCAGTGCCTTGATAACATCGACGAACCTTAAGCGAAGGCGTGAAAGCCTCTATTCCCAATGCGTTTGCCTTCCTCTCACATAAAATGCTGGCATACACGCTTACCGTTATTTTCTCTATCCTTTCATTGAAGCGAGTTGCGATCATTTCATAAACTGGTCGGCGATTACCCTCCAAACTCTGAGCAATAGAACCATATTCCGGGATAACATATACCTCTGCATAGCAAATGGGTAACCCGCCCTCGTTTAAAATCCTTAAGCCCGAAATTTGCACCCACTCCGTCCCAACCGCACACCCCAACTCTTTTGCCAGGGGTCCGTCGGACTGTAAATGGCACTCCGACAAGAAGCGAAAAATGCTGTTATCCGGATAATTAAACAATTCGCTTGGAGAGCGAACCATTTGCACGTAAGCCGGTGCCGCATCTTTGGAAATCACCATGGTTCCGCGCCCACGGCGCCGATCAACGAGGCCTAGGTCCTCCAGTACCCGCAGTGCTTCACGAATAGTATGCCGGCTGGCCGCATAACGATCGATTAGGTCAAGCTCGCCAGGCAGAAAACTACCGACTGGGAATTTTCCTTCACGTATTCCATTCAATAGGGACTCTGAAATCTGTCGATAGAGCGGCATCTCTAATGGCAGGTGCCCCTCTTTTTTTTGAGTTCGAGCTTGCATGAGACCCCACAACACCCCAGACTTTAATTGTCCAGACATTTTAGTTGGATCCTCAAGATCCACAACCCACAAATTCAGTTAAAATAGGAAAGAATAATGACCAAGCCGAGTGCAAAACAGCGCTATGCCCAGCAGACGGGACGCGTGTTTGAAGATTTTGAGGTGGGAGATATATACGAGCATTTGCCAGGCCGCACAATCTCACAACAGGATAACGCATGGTTCACATTGCTCACTATGAATACACATCCTCTGCATTTCGATGAGGAGTACGCTGCTGAGACTGAGTTTGGCAGACCACTTGTGGCTAGCCCCCTGACCGTCGCCATAGTGGTCGGTATGAGTGTTTCAGATGTGAGCGCCGCTGCGATTGCAAACCTTGGGTGGAAAGAAATAAAGCTTCCCGCCCCTGTTTTTCCAGGGGACACCCTTTACGCAAATACTGAAGTACTAAACAAACGAGAATCTCGCTCGAGACCAAATGCAGGCATTGTGAGTGTGCTAACCAGAGGCGTAAACCAAAATAACACCGAAGTATGTGTCTTCGAAAGGCAAATATTGATCCCGAAAACTACCCGAATCTAACCGCCCCGTCCCAAGGAGAACTATAGTGAGCGATGATCATTCGATCGAAAATCAGGTTCTAAGTACAATTGACAAGTGGGTAGAGAGAGAACTGCGCCCTATCGCTCGGAAGCATGATCAAGCAGATGAGTATCCGACAGATTTGGTCGAGCAAATGAAAGAGTTGGGATTATTTGGTGCTACGATATCCCAGGCCTATGGTGGTTTAGGGCTTAGTGCCTCAACCTACGCCAAGATAGTATCAAGAATCTGTGAGGTTTGGATGGCACCGTCCGGGATTTTCAATTCTCACCTGATCATGGCAAGTTGCGTAGAACGTGCGGGCACGGAAGCACAAAAAGAATATTTTCTGCCGAAGTTTGCTTCCGGAGAGCTTCGTGGCGGGATAGGCCTGACAGAGCCGGATGCTGGCTCTGATCTCCAAGCCATTCGCCTTGCCGCCAGAAAGGATGGTAATAACTATATTTTGAATGGCACTAAGACTTGGATTTCGAATGGGATCAATGGCAATTGCCTTGCTGTTCTTACCAAAACAAACCCAGATGCTAGCCCTCGTCATCGAGGTATGAGCCTTTTTATCTGCGAAAAAGGAGATGGGTTCACTGTAGGGAAAAAACTAAAAAAACTAGGATATCGCTCAATAGATAGTGCTGAACTTATCTTCGATAATTTTTCTGTATCAAGCGGTAATTTGGTCGGAGGGCAGGAAGGCAAAGGTTTTCAGCAGGTTGCAGGGGGCCTTGAACTTGGGAGAATAAACATCGCTGCTCGAGGTGCTGGAATGGCTAAGGGCGCAACTGATATGGCTCTTAGATATGCCAGTGAACGCAAAACTTTCGGTAAAGCCATCGTTGAGCACCAAGCAATCCAACTTAAGCTGGCAGAGATGTCCACCAGAGCCGCGGCATCAGAGCTCTTAGTGCGTCTGGCGGCCGAAAAATTTGATTTGCGGGAACGTTGTGATCTTGAAGCTGGACAAGCAAAGTTCTTTTCATCTGAGGCCGCAGTTCAAAATAGTCTCGATGCAATGCGCATTTTTGGTGGTTATAGTTATTCCACAGATTATGAAATCGAGAGGTTTTACCGCGATGCCCCACTCTTGTGTATTGGAGAAGGGACCAATGAAATCCAGCGAGTAATAATTGCAAAACAAATGTTAGCGCGTGCGCAGTAACCGTCTCAATCAAGATGTTTTGTAAATGTCTTTGCCTTAATGCGCTCTGTACGATAAGTATTAATAAGCGCATCTGGATTTGCGTAACCTAAAGACATACCGCATACGAGCATTTGTTCTGGAGGCGCTTGGAGAATAGACATCACGGAGTCATGGAAGGGACAAAACGCTGCCTGCGCACATGTCTCAAGGCCTGCTTCCCGAGCAGCCAACATAAATGATTGTAAAAACATTCCGTAATCAATCCAACTGCCCTGCTCCATATCTCTATCGATAGTAAAAAAAATAGCCACTGGAGCACCAAAAAACTGATAGTTTTGCACTCGATAATCTTGGACAGCAGGCAAATCATGTCTATCAATACCGAGAAGCCCATACAAACCAAACCCCGTTTGTCTTCGACGGCCAATATATGGCTGTCGCCATTCCCTCGGATAATAGTGATATTCTGGCACACCTTCATCGCCTGCTAAATATCGATCAGAGCACGCCTGAGTGATTCGAGCCTTATGGTCACCCCGCACTATATAAACATGCCATGGCTGAATATTGGAGCCAGAAGGCGCCCTTGCAGCAGTATTTAAAAGGTCATCAATCAATTCATCATTGACTGGTCGATCCCCAAGGAATGATCGTATGCTCTGCCGACCAATGATGGCCTCGGTAACGCGCATTGATTAGCTCACGCACATTGTTTGGATAGCCAACTGTAAGCTCTCCCACCTTGAGGAGTCCCAATAAGATCGCTCAGTAAATCGACTGCATCCAATAGTTTCGCCATATTAATGCCAGTTTCATATCCCATAGAATCACACAACATTGAAACATCTTCTGTAGCTACATTGCCCTTAGCACCAGGGGCGAAGGGACACCCACCCAAACCGCCGGCTGAGGAGTCAAACTGCCTAACACCGGCTTGCAAGGCAGCGTAAACGTTTGCCAGGCCCATGGCACGGGTGTCATGAAAATGGCATCCCAATCGATCTGATCCGTAGTCATTGATCAAATTCTCCATCATTGATTGCACTTCCGCTGGATTTCCTGCGCCAATCGTATCCGCTATCACTAGTCTAGCTGGCTTGTGCTTCATAAGTGATGCCACCTGATCTATCACTCTATTTTCAGGTACCTTTCCCTCATACGGACACTCAAAAGCTACAGACAGGTATACATGAATCGCTACGCCATCGACTGAGGCCCTGTCCAATAAATCCCCGGCCATTAAAAAAGCATCCGCTAGTCCTTTTTTAATGTTACTCAAGTTCATTTGTTCAGTGGCGCCAATAGCTATCGCATAACTGCGAATCCCAGCCAGATAGGCAAGATCGTAACCTTTCTTGTTGGGCACGAACGCACTGTATGTGAGATCAGCTGAAGGCAAGTTAGCCGCGATTTCATCGGTTCCGACCATTTGAGGTACGGCTTTCGGAGATACAAAAGAACCGATCTCGAGCTCCGGGACACCTGCCTCGGCCAAGGCAGTGAGTAAAGCTATACGTTGATCCACGCTCAAATGTATGGATTGCGCTTGCAAACCATCTCTGGCAGCCACTTCTTTTATAGTTACTCTGGTTCCCACTCTTTTCTCCTCCTCGCTCATACCAAACCGAAATTTATTATTTTGAATGCCCCGAAAAGCTAACCGTATTTACTCTGGCAATCATCTGCCATCTTAGGAAATTGAGTTCGTCACTTGACCGGTCAGACGGAGCTTCCTCGCAGTATTAACAATTGATCGGGCATCTATTTCAAAATGTGACCGCAACACTTCTCTACGCTCACTCAGTCCAAATCCGTCGGTGCCAAGGGCAATAAAATCTCCTGGCATCCAGCTAGCTATCATTCTAGGGAGTGTGCGCACGTAATCCGTGACCGCAATGCTCGGCACGTTTGGTTCATCGAACAACTCGCTAATCCATGAATCAGTTGGTTTTCCATTGAGATTCGATCGCTCTGCACTTTCTGCATCACGCGCGAGCTCTATATAGCTCGTAATACTATACCCCGCCACTGAAAATCCCTCGTCTTGCAACTGTGATGCAGCTTCAAGCACCTCAAATAAGATTGTTCCTGAGCCTAACAGATTAAGTCTTTGGCCATTGCCAAAGGGTGTATTTAGTAGATAACCCCCCCTGATTATTCCTTCCTCTAAGTTCGATATATTTGGACGACTAGGCATCGGCAAAGCCTCGTTATACATCATTATATAAAATAGTTCATCGTGACCTTCGACAAACATTCTTCGGATCCCATGTTCAACCAATATGGCTAGCTCCCAAGAAAAGGCTGGATCATAGGTACGAACCGATGGAACGGTACTGGCAAGAATTGGGGAATGTCCATCCTGGTGCTGTAAGCCCTCGCCGTTTAGGGTTGTGCGTCCTGCGGTCCCGCCAAGCAAGAAACCTCTAGCCATCATATCAGCAGATGCCCAAATCATGTCACCAACTCGCTGAAACCCAAACATCGAGTAGAAGATATAAAACGGAATGGTGGGAACACCAAATGTAGCGTAGCCGGTGCCTGCAGCGATAAAGGAGGCAATTGCCCCCGACTCACAAATTCCCTCTTGGAGAATCTGCCCGTCAGTGGCTTCTCGATAACTGTTAATGGCACCAGCATCCAGGGGAGTGTAGCGTTGGCCCTCAGGGGAATATATCCCAGCCACTTTAAAAAGAGCATCCATTCCAAAAGTACGGGCCTCATCTGGCACGATGGGAACAATGTACTTGCCTACTGCTGGATCACGCATTAGTTTCGTCAAGAGGCGCACCATGGCCGCAGTAGTCGACAACTTCCGACCTTTGCTACCGGCATCAAAGGTCGAGAATATCTGCCTGCTCGGAGGGTTGAGGGCAGCCGGCAACGAATGACGATTTGGCAGATACCCTCCGAGGGCTTCTCTGCGCGAGCGTAAATAAGTTATCTCTTCGCTCCACTCCTCAGGTCGATAAAAATCTGCTCGAGCAGCAGCTTGATCGTCTAAGGGGATTCCCCACGCGCGGGCACAAGCGATACGTTCTTTCGCAGATAAGTCCTTTTTCTGGTGTGCATTATTTCGACCTTGAAGCGCAGAACCCATGCCATCTCCCTTTACTGTTTTAATAAGGATAACAGTGGGTCGATCTTCCGCCTCACAGGCCCTTTTATAAGCCGCATACAACTTTTTTGGATCCTGACCACCTCGCTTGATCTGAGCTACCTCAGCATCAGTAAGAGAGTTCATTAGTTTTTCCAGTCGTGGATCACCATGGATCCAGTGCTCCCGCTGTTGATTCCCAGGCAAAATAGAGTAACGCTGATAATCACCGTCGAGACACTCCTCCATCCTATGTCTGAGCACACCCTCAGAGTCTGCCGCCAACAAAACGTCCCAACCACTGCCCCAAATAACTTTTAACACCTGCCAATCTGCACCTCTGAATGCTCGTTCGAGCTCTTGTATTATTTTTCCATTTCCCCTAACCGGTCCATCTAGTCTCTGCAAATTGCAATTAACCACAAGCGTCAGATTGTTCAGCTTTTCTCTCGCTGCAATATTAATAGTTCCCAACACCTCAGGCTCATCTGCTTCACCATCACCTATAAAGCACCAAATTCGGGCGTCATCCTCTTCCTTTAGGCCACGGTTTTGAAGGTATTTTGCGAACCTTGCCAAATAAATAGACATCGGCACGGATAAGCCCATCGAAGCATTCGGAACCTGCCAAAAATCAGGCATCGATCGAGGATGGGGGTACGAGGAAAGCCCACCCTCAGGGCCCAATTCTCTTCGGAAATTGCCCAACTGTAATTCGGTCAAACGCCCTTCAAGAAATGCTCTAGCATAGATCCCTGGTGCAGCATGAGGTTGTGGGAGAACCAGATCTCCTCTGCCTTTAGCGCTAAAAATATGATTGAAGCCCGTTTCCAAAGCTGTTGCCGCAGAGGCGTATGTGGCGATATGACCACCTAATGCTCCCCCTTCATCCTGTGCGCGAAGAACCATAGCAGCAGCATTCCACCGAATAATATTCTCGATCCTTTTCTCAATCTCAAGATCTCCGGGATAAATCGGCTGCTGATCTGAATTTAAACTATTGAGGTAGGGGGTATTCATAAGTGATTCAGAGAGGGTCACGCCTTGGTCGATGCTATGTTCCTGCAGTCGCCTTAGAAGAGCGCGAACAGCATCATCACCGAACTCTCTGCGAACATCTTCCAGCGCTAGTCGCCACTCTTGCCAATCGCTTTCGAGCAGCGGAGCAATATTCTTGGAAATACTCGGTTTTTCTTCAATCATTTGTTTGAACACCACGTCCTCAGCCAGGTATCTTATAGAATTTTTATCAATCAGTATGAAAAATATTATTTGTCTATAACAGGGGAGGGTTATCAGATGCCTAGGCGTCCAGCGCTGGCTCGAGTCGATATTGGGATGGGCAGAAAGCCTGCGCTAGTCGTGGTCGACGTAATCATCGGATTCACCGATCCCTCGTCGCCGTTAGGTTCAGATGCAGATTCAGTGGTTGACGCGAATGTCAGTTTAATGGAATGTTTCTACACAGCTAATCTCCCTGTTGTCTTAACTATGGTCATTTACAGAAACCGAGGACAGTCCGCAGTGTTTCGAACTAAGGTCCCAGCATTGAATTTGTTAAAACCAAACTCTGCATTAGTGAAATTCGACCCAAGACTGCCCATCATGAGTGATGACTTCAGACTAGAAAAGCGGCATGCAAGCGCCTCCCATGGCACCGTACTAGATGAATGGCTTAGATCCCAAGCTGTGGACTCATTGGTTGTCGCAGGACTAACAACTAGTGGGTGCGTTCGAGTAACTGCAGTCGATGGCTTGCAAAATAATTATCGAGTACTCGTTCCAAGCGAAGCCTGCGGAGACCGAGATAGGTTAGCCCATCAAGCTAATCTTTATGACCTTGGCGCCAAATATGCCGATGTTGTAAGTTTAAATTCAGTCGAAAATACAATTAGACGTTTTAAACGGTGTTAGATCGCCATGGCTAACTATGTCAAAAACAACCTATTGGGATTAATCTAGGTTTGATATTTAGCTTTCCATTCTTCATAGGGCATTCGATATACGATCTCTCTCGCCTCTTCTTTCCCTATTGTCACCCTCAACTCGGCCGCTGCCTCAATGTACCAGTTTGACAGGCAATTGCGACAGAAACCAGCTAAGTTCATCAATTCAATATTTTGAACATCTTTCCTCTCATCCAAATGCGTTAATAATCGACGAAATGCAGCCGCCTCGATTTGATCAGTATTCATGTCTACTCCTGGGTTTTTCAGCCTTTCCAAGGTGTTTAGTTATCTTTTCGATGAAGTCTCATGATATTTAGATAACAGAATTACAGCCGCCCGTCGCACCAGAGTCTTTGAAAAATCTGGGATTTGGAACACCACTTTGAGACCAATTCTTAGTCGTCGCGCTCGCCTCTCTCTATAGTAATGTGTATTAGGCATTTGCGAAATACTGATTCACCCCATTGCCCAAAATGTTTTCTCGAACGTTCGGAGTTAGTAAGAAAAATGAACTCTGCAAAGCAGCAAAGATCAACTGACTACAACTAATAAGAGTACCGAGAGAGCTACTCTGTTGGCTCCGAGCAATTTCAGAGTTAAACCGTATCGTTGCTATTAGGTTTCGTCGATGCAGCAACCGATAAATTCCAAATCGTCTCTAGATATTCACTGAAAGCAAGTTCTAAGTGAAACCTGCGAGAGGCAATGGACTTAAACCTCGTATTCTAAATCTACCGAGTTGCTACCCAAGGCAATTCGCAATTGATCTACCAACTCATCGCTGGGGTTAACTCGCCAGGCCCCGCCCAGAAGAATAGAGGCCGACCCTTTTTCCTGAACATATTCCATAACAATTGAACAATTTCCACCAATAGCCGAACTTAGCGTGTCAGCTAAATTCGCGCAGAATCGATCGTCTAGGTTTTCACTCAGTACCTTTAACTTAATCTGTGACAGCTTTTTCTGGCGGACTTGCTCTAAAGAGCGCACACTTTTAGCTCTGACGGTGAGACCACCACTGAAACCATCATTCTGTATACTCCCTTCTATAATAACGATTTTATCTTTTATCAGCATACCCTTGTTCTCAGCTAGCACATCATTGTATATGGTCACATCAATCTGCCCAGATCCATCATCAATGGTCAAGACCGCCATCGGCCCACGTTGGGTCTTAATCATGCGCAAATCGAAAATGAGGCCCGCTATTACACTATGACGGCTCACTTGTAATTCTCGTATAGGACGGGGAGCAAATTTTTTCACTTCAGCCTCATGCGCGTCCATAGGGTGCCCACTTAGAAAACTGCCCAGACTTTCCTTCTCAGCACTCAACAGTTCCATCAGTGTCCAAGATCGCGTATCACGGTAGTTATTATATGCATCTTCCCCATTCTCCCCTATGGCTATTGGGTGCCCAAATAGATCATTGATGCCCGCAGCACTGTTATTAGCTATCTGATCAGCCGCTCGCATGGCATCATCCAGTGCCGCCATCAAGATCCATCTCGATTCGCCCAAGTGATCTAGAGCACCGCTTTTTATCAGTGCCTCAAGAGAGCGTCGATTCATCTTTCGAGGATCTGTTCTAGCACAGAGGTCAAACAAATTGCCAAAGGGGATTTTGCTTCTCGCCGCCACTAGGTTAGAAACCGGCCCCTCCCCCAAACCTTTGATTGCACCAAGGCCATAGCGGATCTGCCCCAGCTCATTAACGGAGAATGCATATTGACCATCTTCGACTGATGGTGGAAGCACCTCCAAACCCATTCGTTTTGCCTCATCACGAAATGTGAGTAATTTATCGGTATTGTCAATATCTGAACTCATCACGGCAGCCATAAATTCAGCGGAATAGTGGGCCTTTAGCCAGGCTGTTTGATAGGATACTAATGCATATGCAGCAGAGTGGGACTTATTGAACCCATAGCCGGCAAACTTTTCTACTAGGTCAAAAATTTTAACAGCCAATCTAGGATCAATACCTAGCCTCGCTGCGCCCTCCTCGAAAATTGTGCGCTGCTGAGCCATCTCTTCAGGTTTCTTTTTACCCATAGCTCTACGCAGCAAGTCTGCACCTCCAAGACTATAACCTGCCAGGACTCGAGCAATTTGCATGACTTGCTCTTGATACAAAATAATGCCATATGTTGGCTCTAAGATTGGCTTCAATAATTCGTGTTGATACATGGGGTCAGGGTAAGCAATAGTCTCTCTACCGTGCTTACGATTGATAAAGTTTTCTACCATCCCCGATTGGAGAGGCCCGGGTCGAAACAGAGCTACCAACGCAATCAGATCCTCGAAGCAGTCAGGCTTGAGATTCTTTATTAGATCCTTCATACCACGACTCTCAAGTTGGAAAATTGCCGTAGTATTTCCGCTCTGAAGTAATTTGAATACAACTGGATCATTTAGAGGAACTTTATCAATGTCGATCTTCTTTTCACCGAGCCGAGCAGCCTTATTATTAATCATCTGCAAGGCCCACTGAATGATCGTCAGCGTTCTTAGCCCTAAAAAATCAAATTTTACAAGGCCAGCCTCCTCAACATCATTTTTATCGTACTGTGTTACCAAGCCACTGCCATTTGCATCGCAGTAAATCGGCGCAAAATCAGTGAGTTCTGATGGCGCAATTACTACACCACCTGCGTGTTTGCCTGCGTTACGAGTTAATCCCTCTAGCTGGACCGCCATATCCCATATTTCTTGCGCAGAAGCCTCATCTTTTAGTAATTGTACTAATTGCTCTTCCTGCTCTAGCGCTTTTGAAAGTGTCATACCAATTTCAAATGGAATGAGCTTTGACATCCGATCTGCCAATCCATATGGTTTTCCCTGAACTCGTGCGACATCTCTTACAACAGCTCGTGCAGCCATGGTGCCAAATGTAATAATTTGAGACACGGATTGCTTCCCATATTTCTCAGCTACATATTCGATCACTTCATCACGGCGCTCCATGCAGAAGTCGACGTCGAAATCTGGCATTGATACCCTATCCGGATTTAGAAAGCGCTCGAATAGTAAGTCGTACTCAATAGGGTCAACGTCCGTAATCCCTAGAGCATACGCTACCAATGAACCCGCGCCTGATCCACGGCCGGGCCCGACAGGAATATCGTTTTTTTTCGCCCAACGAATGAAATCCATAACAACTAGAAAATAACCCGGGAAACCCATCTGATTAATTATGTCAAGCTCAAAAACCAACCGCTCGTCATACTCTCCCACCCTATCAACTGGGCATCGCGCCAATCTTCTTCCTAAACCTTCACTCGACAATTTATTTAAATAATTAGCAGTTGTCTCGCCAGCCGGCACAGGGAAGTTAGGCAACGATGGCTGCCCCAATTTGAGTGAAACTGAACACCGTTGAGCGATGTGTAAAGTATTCTCAAGTGCCTCAGGAATATCAAAAAAGAGTTCGTGCATTTCCTCAGAAGATCGGAAATACTGGTGCTCTGAATAAACTCTGGGGCGTCTGGGATCATCGAGCATTCGTCCATCGCCAATACAAACTCGAGCCTCATGCGCCTCAAAATCCTCCTGATTTAAAAAACGGACATCATTAGTTGCCACAACAGGGCAACTGAACCTGCTGGCGAGATCAATTGCAGAGTGAATATACGATTCTTCGTCCTCTCTGCCAGTTCTCTGTAGTTCGAGATAAAAACGATTGGGAAACAATTTCTGCCATCGTAATAACAAAGACCGGGCATCCTTCGGTCTTCCATGCAACAGTGCTTGGCCAACGTCTCCTTTTCTGCCTCCAGACAATGCGATAATGCCTTCTGAATATTCTGACATCCAACTAAGTTGAACTTGAGGTCGACCTAAATACTGACCCTGTCGGTAGGCGCGCGAAATTAATCGAATTAAGTTTTGATAACCATTACCATTCTGAGCTAACAAACATAACTCGTGATGACGCTCATTATCGGAGGGGTCAGCAACATGAAGATCGACCCCAATAATAAGCTTGATGCCGAGGTCTGAGGCGATTTTATAGGCCTTAATTAAACCAAAGAAATTATGGTGGTCCGAAATAGTTATAGCCGGCATCTCCAACTCAGCCACTCGAGTCATTAATGGCTTGATCCGAACTAGCCCATCAACCAATGAGTAATCGGAGTGGAGTCTGAGATGGACGAATTTTGCCATGTTCAGACCGCGCTATCCTTGGTCGGACTCACATAGGAGACGTTTTACAGGGCCGAAGCTCCTTCGATGCATCGGGGAAACGCCAAATCGTTTTAGGGCTTTTAAATGCATTGCAGTGGGATAACCTTTGTTATTGATAAATCCGTACTGTGGGTACTTTTGGTCCAACAACCCCATCTCTCGATCACGATGCACTTTAGCGAGGATGGAAGCAGCGCTTATGACAGGCTCCGTGACATCGCCTCTAATGACGGCTCTTGCTGGATATGACCAATTAGGCAATTTGTCCCCGTCCACTAGAACTAAAGTAGGTCTTGTCGACAGGGATTCAACTGCCCTTTGCATTGCAAGTAAAGACGCTTGCAAAATATTTATCTCGTCAATCTCTATTACGGACGCACGACCAAGTGACCAACTGATACATGTTCGTTTAATCTCCAACGCAAGATCAACGCGCCTTCGGGTGGTCAGGAGCTTGGAGTCGGTCAAGCCCTCTATTAACGAATCTCCAAGTATGACTGCGGCGGCGACCACATCACCTGCCAATGGGCCTCTACCGACTTCGTCCACTCCAGCGACTATCTCACATTGCAGGCCACTGTCCAATTCAGAAATCTCCATCATTGCTCACACTAAGAAAGCAAAGCATCTGTGCATCTTTTGGAAAAACCCTCACCAATCTGATCTGCTAGACGATCAAATTCAGATACCTGAGACTGACCACCTGATTCTAAAACCGTACTGACCGCTCTACTCAAGTTTTCGGGAGACGCCCTGTCTTGTAAAAGTTCAGGTGCGATCAGCCGCCCCGCAAGAATATTAGGCAAGCCAACATAAGGGGTTTTTACCATGCGTGAAAGGACCATCCAAGACAGAAAATGCATGCGGTAAGCTATCACCATAGGCCTGCGCAACAGCATGGCCTCTAAGCTGGCGGTGCCAGACGCGAGCAAAACAGCATTGCTAGCCTTCATTACTTCTCGTCCTCTCCCGCTGATCAGTTTAAGATTTAACTCCTGTTTATCCAACATCGATTCAATCTGACTTCGACAGGCTGGACTCGCAACAGGAATCAAAAAGTGGAGCGATGGATATATCCTTTGTAAAGTTCCCATAGCTCGCAGAAAATTAGGCATCAAACGAGCCACTTCTATCTCTCTGCTACCCGGTAAAACCGCTAAAACATTTCCGGACGCTGGCAAGTCCATCTGCTCGCGTAGCTGGCCCATCGAAGGCATTCCCCCTAAATCCTCAATTAAAGGATGCCCCACGCAAGCTGCGTCGACCCCAGCCTGCTCATATATATCCACTTCAAAGGGCAGTAGGCACAACATTTTATCTACAGCTTTTTTAATCTCCCGCATGCGCCCTGGCCGCCAAGCCCAAATAGACGGGCTAACTAAATGCACTGTTCTAATCCCCGCCAATTTTAGGCGTCTTTCAATCGGCATATTGAAATCAGGACTGTCAATACCTAGAAAAATGTCAGGAGACTGCTTTAGTTGCTGAGAAACTAGTGCTCGTCGAATCTTCATTAATTCTGGCAACCGCGATATTGGCTCTATCAGTCCCATGACAGACAATCTTTCGATTCTAGAGAGAGACTCTAGGCCATAAGATTCCATTTCTGATCCACCAATACCATGCAATTCCAGATCAATTCCTAAAGCTCG
>MDTB01048512.1_pt1 | contig 16487 bp, 14 predicted proteins | sample 811161 | NCBI WGS metagenome assembly MDTB01 (sample SAMN05326650, study PRJNA326480) | marine metagenome | isolation source: seawater | place: Mediterranean Sea | collected 2009 | reverse complement strand
TAAAAGATGCAATTGGTAAAACTATTACTCCTATAGGTGCTTTGTTTCAATCTTCATTTTCAGAGATAGTTGTTGCAATAGGTAATTCTGAAGGTGCGATGAAAACGATAACACATACTTTAAAAGGTATAGGTCTTGCTGCTTTTGTTACTGTTGAGGGTGTAAGGTTTTTAATTAGAACATTAGTGGATTTAGCAAAAATACAATTAGCAATAGTTCAGTTAGATTTTAAAAAGGCAATCGAAATTGCCAGAAAAGGTTTAGAAGATACATCTAATCAAGCCAAAAAGAATTTACAAAGATTTAAAGATCTTTATAATATTGGGCCAGATGCTATTCCTCCTACAGGAATAGAAGATGGAACAGGAACAGGAGATGGAACAGGAACTGGAACTGGAGATGGAACAGGAACAGGAGATAAAGAATTAGGAGGAATACAGCAAGGCGCACAAAAATATTTTGATACAATCAAGAGTTTTGCAGAAGAAACTGGTGATGCAGTATCAAAAGCATTCAAAGGAATGGAAGATGCATTAGTCACATTTGTAACGACAGGTAAGCTTAACTTCGCAGATTTAACAAGATCAATATTGGCTGATATGGCAAGAATAGTTATACGTCAAACAATAATGAAACCTATTATGGGTCTTTTCCCATTTTTGAATAATGCTAACGGTAATGCTTTTGCTAAAAATGGAATCGTGCCATATCGCAAAGGTGGCGTTGTTAACTCACCAACAATGTTCCAATACGGAGGATCTAACCTGGGTATTATGGGAGAAGCAGGTCCGGAAAGTATTATGCCGCTGAAACGTGGTAAAGATGGAAAACTTGGAATTATTGCTCATGGTAGTGGCGGTGGTAATATAACTGTAAATGTAGATGCTTCTGGAAGTTCAGTGGAAGGTAATGAAGAACAGTCAAAACAACTTGGACGACTAATTGGTATGGCAGTACAATCAGAAATAATTGATCAGCAAAGACCAGGAGGACTATTAGCATAATGGCAACATTCCCTTCAATCGAACCTAGTTATTCATTAACAAAACAATCGAAACCAAATGTAAAAACAATAAAATTTGCTGATGGATATGAGAAAAGAATTACTTTTGGATTAGCAACAAACCAGAATCCTAAAATTTATAATTTGCAGTGGAATAATATTACTGAATTAGAATCTGATGTAATAGAGTCGTTTCTTGATCAAAGAGTTGTAGATGGTGCAAGTTTTACTTACGAACCACCTAACGAAGGTTTTATAAAAACAGGTACATATTCACAATCATCATCTGTTGTAACCATAACAATTGCAAATCATGGTCTTGTAGTTGGAAATATTGTAACTATTGACTATACGTCAGGATCAGCAGTTGATGGTACTTTTACCGTTGCTACGACAGCTAATTTAAATATATTTACAGTTAATGCAGCTAGTGCTGCGACAAATACTGGAAACGTATCTGTAACTTTGTCTGGAGCAAGTCAATTCAAATGCGAAAGTTGGACAAAAACTATGAATTATGGCAATCTAGCTGATATAAAAGCAACATTCATACAAGTTTTTGAGCCATGAGTACAGCATTAGTAGTTAGTAATTTACAAGATGTAAATCCATCATCAATAATTGAGCTTTTTACATTGCAATTAAAAACTTCTTTGCATGGTTCTAATACTTCTCCTAGCGGAGAAACAAATATATATCGTTTTCATAATGGTACAAGTTTAAAAGACAACGGTGAAATAGTTTGGCAAGGTAACTCATATTTAAGATTTCCTATTCAAGCCAAAGGTTTTTCTTTTCAAAAAGGTCAACTGCCAAGACCAAAACTTACTATAAGTAATGCTACTGGTTTTATGTCTGATATTCTTAATAACGTAAATATTGGTAACCCTGGTAATGATCTTACAGGATCAGTTTTAACAAGAATACGAACTTTAGCTAAATTTATTGATGCAGCTAATTTTACTGGAGGAGTAAATATATTTGGAACCCCTGATCCTAATTCTGAGTTTCCAAAAGAAATTTATTACGTTGATCGAAAATCTACCGAAAATAGATTAATTGTTGAATTTGAATTGGCAGCAGTTTTTGATATCGCTGGAATTCGTGGTCCTAAAAGAGCTTGTACAAGAGACATCTTCCCATCAATAGGACTTTTTATCTAATGAATTGGAAAGAAGACGCATTACTTCATGCAAAAAAAGAAGTACCTAGAGAATCAGTTGGTTTGTTATTAAATATTAGGGGTAAAGAAAGATATTTTCCTTGTAGAAATCTTTCTTTAACTGATCATCAATGTTTTATTCTTGATCCTGAAGATTATGTAAAAGCAGATAATATTGGAACTATCACTGCTGTAGTTCATAGCCATCCAATTAATCCACCGACACCAAGTCAAGCTGATCTTATAAGTTGTGAAGATAGTGGATTAGAATGGCATATAGTAAATCCCTCCACTGAAAAATGGGGTTATTGTAAACCTACAGGATATAAAGCCCCATTATTAGGTCGTCAATGGGTGTGGGGAGTTACTGATTGCTGGAGTTTAGTAAGAGATTGGTATAAAGAAGAAAGAAATATTGAATTAAAAGATTATGAAAGACCTATCACTCCAGAAGAATTTTATGAGAAGCCGCTTTTTGAGTTTTACGCTGTAGAGACAGGATTTAGAGAACTAAGATATGACGAAAGATTAAAAGATGGAGATGTTTTATTGATGTCTATATGTGGGCCAACTTTAAATCATGTTGCTTTATTTTTTGATGGTGAGGTAATTCATCATTTAACCGATAGACTATCTTGTAAGGAGCCTTACTCAGAATGGTTATTCAAATGTACTGGCAAGAGGTATCGTTATGACTCGTAAGATAAGACTTTATGGAAAACTTGCAAAGTTTGTTGGAGCTAAAGAGTTTGATGTTAACTTAAAAACTTTAAAAGAAGCTGTTAGTTTTTTAGTTAATAACTTTGAGGGAGTAGAACAACATATGACTCCACAATATTATCAAATAAAAATTGGTAGTTATTCTATAAATAAAGATGAATTAGATTACCCTTTATCAAATGATGATATACATTTTATTCCAGTTATAGCTGGTAGAGGTAATGTAGGTAAAATTTTATTAGGTGGTCTTTTAATAGCAATGTCTTTTGGTGTAGGTGGTTTTTTTGGAGGTTTAGGCAGTACAGGAGTTATGGGAGGATCAGCTACAGTTTTTGGAGCAAAAGTTGCTTTTGGTGTTGGTGCTTCTTTGGTTCTAAATGGTGTATCTAATTTATTATTTCCAACTCCAATACCTGAAATGCCTGAAGATGATCCAAGAATATCATTTCGTTTTTCAGGGTTGCAAAATACTAGCAGAGCCGGAACTTCAATTCCTTTAGTTTACGGTGAAATTATGACTGGCTCTGTTATTATTTCAGCAGGTATTGACACAGATCAAGTATCAGTATGAAGAAAATTATACGAGGTGCTAAAGGTGGTGGTGGTAATCGTTCTCCACAACGTGCGCCTGATACTCTTAATTCAAGACAATTTGCAAGCATATTAGATCTATTTAGCGAGGGTGAAATTGAAGGTTTTTCAACCCCATCAAAAGCTGGTCTTACATTTTTAACTCAATCATATTTATATGGAAGTTTAAAAGATGTCTTTTTAGATGACACTCCTGTATTAAAACCAACTGCTAGTAATACTGCACCAGAATCAACTGATTTTAATTTTAGCAATGTAAGGTTTGACTTTAGAACAGGCACAAGCGGACAAGGTATTATCCCAGGTATTGTTAGCAGCGCTAGCCCATTTCAGGTAAATACTATAGTTACTGTTGCAAACCCTTATGACAAACAAATTACTAATCATCTTATACATGCTGTTAAAGTAGTTATATCTTTTGACCAATTACAATTACTAAAAGATAACGGAGATATTGAAGGTTCTTCAGTTCAATTAAAAATAAAAGTCGGATACAATAATGGCGCACAAACAGCAGTTATTGATGATACGATTACAGGTAGATCTGCTGATTCTTATCAGAAAGAATATCGTTTTAATGTTGATAAAACTGTATTTAATTCAACTGGACACACTTTACAATTAACAGTAGAAAGAGTTACTTCAGACACAACTGCTGAACATAACAGCAATAATTTAAAAGATCAATTTCGAGTTTTTGCTTATCAAGAGTTAGTTGATGATTCAAACACTTATCCAAACTGTGCTTATTCTCTACTCAGGTTAGATTCAGAACAGTTTTCAAGCATTCCACAAAGAGTTTTTAAAATAAGAGGAATTAAAGTAAGAATACCTGGTGCAGGTGCAAATAATTCTGGTACTCCAACTGTTATAAAAAATCAAGCGCAAGCAACTGCTTTAGGTTTAGGAACTGTTAGCAGTTTTGGGTTTATCCATTATCCATCAGGTTACATTTTTAATGGAACTATGGGTGCTGCTACCTGGACCACTTGTCCAGCAATGATACTTTTAGATGTTTTGACAAGCGAAAGATATGGTTTTGGTACTCATATTGCACCTAATTTTGACTTACTAAACCCAAGTGATGTTGATTTATATGAAAACGTTGATTTGTTTAGTTTAGTTAATGCCAGTAAATATTCAAACGGACTTGTAGATGATCTTCTAGACGCTAGTTCAAAAGAACCTAGATTTAGTTGCAATGTAAATATTCAAGCTACTAAACAAGCGTTTGATCTTGTTAACGAATTAGCAGGTATAATGAGATGTTTTCCAATTTGGCAAACTGGTAATGTGACAATTACACAAGATAGACCAACAAGCTCAACTTATTTATTTAGTTTGGCAAATGTATCAGAGGAAGGGTTTTCATATTCAGGATCAAGTTTAAAGCAGAGACATTCAATGATTCATGTTACTTACTTTAATATGGATACAAAAGAAATGGATACTGAGATAATTGAAGATCAAGCAGCTATTAATAAGATTGGAATAGTTAAAAAACAAGTTAAAGCTTTTGGCACAACTTCAAGAGGTCAAGCAATAAGACTTGGTAAGGCAATTCTTTTTAGTGAACAAAGAGAATCAGAAATTATTACTTTTGATACATCTCTTGAGGCTGGGGTTCTTGTTAGACCTGGTAGTGTTATAAGTGTGAATGACCCAGTTAGGTCAGGCAGAAGAAGATCAGGCAGAATTAAGACTGCTACAACTACACAAATAACTATAGACTCAACTGATAGTTTATCCAATTTAACTGGTGCTGTAACTGCACATATAATTATGCCAGACGGATCAATCGAAGAAAAGACTTGTACTGTTGTTGATGACAAAATTAATTTAACAAGTGCCTTAAGTGCAATCCCTAATATTAATAGTATCTGGATGGTATCTACTGTTAATTTAGAACCACAAAAATTTAGAGTTATAACAGTTGAAGAAAAAGATGATTTTATTTACACCATTACTGGATTAACTTATTTAGATGGCAAGTATGCAAATATTGATTCTGGAACACCATTACCAGCAAAAAATATTTCTTTATTAAACCAGCCAAAACCACCCCCAACTAATTTAAGAGTTACTAATCAACAAGGCGAGTCCAAAGAAATGATAGTAACAATAAATAATTTAGCTGTAAGTAAATTATTACTTACATGGACTGGAGTGTCAGGAGTTAGTCAATATTTAGTTCAATATAGATTTAAAAGTGGAAACTGGAATAATGAGGTTGTTTTTAAAACAGATTTTGAAATTTTAAATACTGACGCTGGACTGTATGAATTTAAAGTTTATTCTTATAATGCAGCTTTAGTATTATCTTCCTCATCAGCAGATTTAACCTTTGTTGGAATTGGTAAAACTGCCCCTCCTGATAATGTAAATGGTTTAACAGTAGAACCAATAAATAATAAATTAGTACGACTTAGATGGTTGCCAGCAACTGATCCAGACGTTTTACATGGAGGTAGAGTATATGTGCGTCATAGTAGTAAAACAGATGGGACTGGTACTTTTCAAAACTCTGTTGATTTAATCGAAGCTTTAGCTGGTAACTCAACTGACGCAGTAGTCCCATCTTTAGAGGGGGAATATATTTTAAAATTTCGTGATGATCAAGGAAATTTTAGCGAAGGAGAAAATTCTGTAATTTATGATTTACCTGACTTAATAGATCAACAACAAATATTAGTAGATAGAGAAGATACTGACCCATCAGCTTTTGCTGGTACAAAAACAAATGTTTCAATTGTAGGTGATGCTTTACAACTAACTAATCCAGCAACTCACCCTACTGGAACATATGATTTTGCTGTAATTTTAGATTGTTTAGGTGTTTATTCATTAAATTTAAGAAGAATTATACAAGCAATTGGATTTGCAGCAGGTGGTCAAACTATTAGTGCTAATTATGTAAGAACTACAGCTACTATATCGGGTCAAAGTCAAACTGTTATACAAATAACAACTCTCAATAATACTGCTCACGCAAGAAGTGTTGGAGATTACGTTGATTTTGTCGCCATAACTGGAGGCGCAACTAATGGTGTTTTTCCAATAGTCGCTGTTCCTAGTAGTACTACTTTTCAATTTCTAGCTACTGGTAGTGCTATATCATCTTCTAATTGTACTTTCGCCTTCGTTAATACAATAGATACACTTATTCCAGCAGGTACTTTTTGGGATGATTATGCTCCTAATGGTCAATTTGATGGTCCCCTTATTAATGATACAAATGCAATAATAAGTGTTGCCACAACTTCGGTTGCACCTAGTGGAACAAGCTATGCTGATTCTGATTTTGCTGGAAAAGATTTTAATACTTTTGCTAATGGTACATATAAAGGTAGAGGATTTAAATTTAGACTTACTTTAAAATCAGAAAGTGTGGGACATAATATTTCAATTCAACAACTAGGAATTATTGCAGATTTTGAAGCAAGAACTGAAAGAAGTTATGTTTCTGGTAATACAACATTAACAACACCAATAACATCAGCAACAACAGCACCATTAGGAAGTAATACAGGTGGGTTAGATGTTGAATTTGGTAATAAATTTTTTGTTGGAACTGCAAACTTAGGCGGTGTAAATAATTTCCCTCCATCTGTAGGAATTACTATTATGGATGCTGATGGCGGTGATTATTTTATTATAAAAACTAATGCTAGTGGACATTTTTTAAATGCAGCAGGTGTAGATATAACAGGTCAAGGTTTTAATATAAGGATTTATAATGCTAGTGATACTTTAATCGCAAAGAAATTTACATTTCAAGCTGTCGGTTACGGTAAAGGGGTGTAATATGGAGAAAAAGATTTTTTAGATGTCACAAGTTGGTAATAAAAATATAGATAACGCTTCTGGTCAAGTTGTAAGGCTTGATATGCAAAATACAGTAAAAGCTGTAGCAACTAATAATTTTGGACAAAGAAATGATGCTGGTACTATTTTACCTTGTGAGTTTTTAGCAGATGATACATCAAATAAATTATTAATAAGAAAATCTACTGGAGGAGATCAAGCTAATCCTAATCCTACAACAGGAACTGCTGCTGACTTTTTTCCTGTTGGAAATTTAGATGAAGACCATTTAGGTCTACTGCCAAAAGAAGGTGGCGCAATGACAGGGCCAATACTTGCTAACGAAGGCAATTCCACTCATGCTGGAAATGCGTCAGCACCATCAGTAGCCTTTAATACTGACCCAGACACAGGAATGTTTAGGCAAGGATCTGACAGTATTGGTTTTGCTTGCGGTGGACAGGAAAGAGTCAAAATGAATGGAGATGGTTTACATATTCTTGGTAACAATACCAATGCTAGAGCTATAAGTATGCTTAATGCCAATAACGACAGGGCTGTAAATATTAGATGTAAAGACGATCTTTCTAATAATTATAATTTGACGTTACCTCCATCTATTGTTAGTGGTGGTTTTTTAAGTACAGATGGAAACGGACAACTTGCTTTTCAAATTATTGCTGGTGTGCCGACAGGAGCAGTATTTTGTATGGCAGATAATCAAAGCACAGGTACAGGTTATCAATCAAACGGTATCCCAGATGGTTATTTAGAGTGTAGCGGTCAAACAGTTTCAAGGACAACATTTTCTGCTTTATTTGCTGTGATAGGCACTCGTTATGGAGCAGGGAATGGATCAACTACTTTTAGCGTTCCAGATCTTAGAGGAGAATTTGTAAGAGGATTTGATAATGGCAGAGGTGTAGATAGTGGCAGACCTCATGTTGGTTCTGGTCAAACTCAAGACAATAGAGTTCATAGTCATTCTGCAACATCAACTTCGTCTACTACACAATCAGTTCATGCTCACCAATACAACATATCTCATGTCACTACTTCTTCTGTACAAGCAAGAACTATTGGAAGCTCAGACCTAAGAATGTGTCTTATAGATATAACAAATGGAAATTTTGGAGTGGGAGGTACAATTGCAGCAAATGCAAATATCGGGGCGATTGGCACAACAACTACTATTGCTAATGATGGTTCAGAATCTAGACCTCGTAATATTGCTATGTTTTATATTATAAAAATTTAATTATGGCAATCCAACCAGCTACTTATAATTTTACTGTTCAAAGAAGAGCAGATCATAGTATTACACTTGTCTTTAAAGACTCAAGTAATAATGCTATTAACTTGACAGGATATACAGTAGCAGCGCAAGTTTGGGAACAAACACGCACTACTAAATATGCTGATTTTAATGTTGTATATACAAATAGATCCACAGGAACAGTAGAAATATCTCTTACTGATGATCAAACTGGTACTTTTGCTCCTAATAGTTTGTCTTATGACGTATTATTAATTAATGGATCAGGTCTAAAAGAATATTATTTGGAAGGTATAATAAGTGTAAGCGAGGGTTACACAACAGTATGAACTCTATTCAAATTACAGAAACAAAGAATACAGTATCTGTTAGCGAAACGACAAATACTGTTACTATTACAGAAGGAGTCGCTGCTACTGTTGAATTAACAACAGTTGGGCCTCAAGGACCTGCTCCATTAGGTTTTATATTTGATGGATCTGCAAAAGTAAATGATTCTATTGTTTACTACCATAGCTCATCTGGTACATTTAAGGCAGATGCCACAACAACCAAACTATCACTCGTTAATGGGGGAAATTTCTAAGTCATGTCTAACACAATCAGATTAAAAAAAAGAGCAGCATCTGGTAGTGCTGGCGCACCTTCTAGTTTACTTCCTTCAGAACCAGCTTTTAACGAAAACGATCAAATATTATATTATGGTTTTGGTGATGATGGTCAAACTCCACCTGCTGCAACATCAATAGTTCCCATTGGCGGTGCTGGTGCGTTTTTTAATAAAACTGATGTAAGAAATGCAAATAAAGTTTTAGCAGGGCCAGTATCTGGAAGTGATGCTGCGCCAGCATTTAGAGCTTTAGTTGCTGCTGATATTCCTTCTATTCTCCATACAAAAATAAGTGATTTTGATACAGGGGTTCAAACAAATAAACTTAATGAACTAGCAGCACCTGATGGTGCAGTTAGCATGGCAAGTCAAAAAATAACAAACTTAGCTGATCCTACTGCTGATAATGATGCTGCAAATAAAGCTTATGTTGACGGTGTTGCACAGGGCTTAGACGTTAAAGATTCTTGTAAAGTTGCGACAACACAGGCTCAAACACTTGCTAGTGAATTTGAAAATGGTGACCAAATTGATGGAATAACTCTTGTTACTAACGACAGAATATTAATTAAAGATCAGTCAACTGCATCAGAAAATGGTATTTATAAAGTTAATGCTTCGGGCGCACCTACAAGAACAGATGATTTAGCTGCTAGTGCTGATGCTGCTGGATTTTTTACGTTTATTGAGAAAGGAACAATTAACGCAGAAAACGGTTTTGTTTGCACTTCTGATAAGGGATCTGCTGTCGTAGGGACAAATGATCTAACAATTGCTCAGTTCTCTGGAGCAGGTCAAGTTATTGCAGGGTCAGGGATTGATAAGTCTGGTAATACTCTTTCTGTTGATTTGAAAGCAAATGGTGGACTTGTTATTGAATCTACTGAAATTGCTGTTGATCTTTCTGCTAGTTCAATTACAGGAACTCTCGCAGTTGGAGATGGTGGTACTGGATCAACCTCTGCTTCAGGTGCGAGAACAAATCTAGGAGTTGTTATTGGAACTGATGTTGAGCCACATTCTGACAAGCTGACAGAACTTGCAACTATGGCACAGGCAACTGCTGATGCTTTAGCTGATTTATCTGCTACAGAAGTACAAATACTTGACGGTGCGACTGTTACTACAGCCCAACTAAATAGGGTTGATGCTACATCTAGTATTCAAACTCAATTAGACAATAAACAGCCACTTGATGCTGAGTTAACAGAACTCGCAACTATGTCTAGTGGCACAGCTTCAGCACTTGCAGACCTTACAGGTACAGAAGTAGGAATACTTGACGGAGCTACAGTAACAACATCTGAATTAAATATACTTGACGGTGTTACCTCCACTGCTGCTGAATTAAATATTTTAGATGGAGCTACATTATCAGTTACTGAATTAAATATTCTTGACGGTGTTACTGCTACAGCAGGTGAAATAAATTTACTTGATGGTGTTACTGCAACTACAGCAGAATTAAATTTTATCGATGGTGTTACTTCTGCAATTCAAACTCAACTAAACAACAAGCAAACATTAGATGCAAAATTAACTGAGTTAGCAACAATGTCTACTGGCACTGCAAGTGCTTTAGCAGATTTAACAGGTACAGAAGTTGCAATTCTTGACGGTGCAAATATAACCACAACTGAGTTAAATATTATTGATGGTAATACTTCTGCTACAGCTACAACTTTAGCTTTAACTGATCGTATGGTTATAAATGATGCTGGAACAATGGTTCAAGTAGCTTTCTCAGATTTAATAACATTTTTAGAAAATGGATCTGTTAGTGGTTTTGATATTGATGGAGGAACATACTAAACACTCATTAAGATCTAAGAGGTATCACAGATGGCGATTCAAATAAAATTAAAAAACGCAAGTGGTAGTGATCCAAGTGCTAGTGATTTAGTTGTTGGTGAAGTAGCGATAAGAACGGACAATGGAAAACTATTTACAAAAAAAGATGATGGTAATGTAGCTGAGATAAGTGGTAGCGGTGGTAGCGGTGGTGGTTCTAATAATATTGATATTAATACCCTATCATCTTCATCTAGCACTGGCGGTGGTAGTGCTTCATTTAATGGTACAGCTTATAGATTTACATTAAGCAGCCCACCAACTACAGCACAAGAATCTTTAGTTTCAATTAGTGGTGTTATACAAAAACCTAATTCAGGTACAAGTCAACCATCTGAAGGTTTTGCAATTGATGGTAATGATATAATTTTTTCCGCTGCCCCTCCCTCTGGGGCAACTTTCTTTATTGTTACCTATGGTCGTTTAGGTGTTGGAACACCATCAAACAATACTGTAACTTCTGCCAAGATAGTAGACGGAACTATTGTAAATGCAGATATAAATGCGAGTGCAGCGATAGCAGCTTCAAAGATTGCAGGTTTAGCAACTTCAGCTACTACTGATACTACAAACGCAGATAATATTTCTAGCGGTACTTTAGCAGCAGCTAGGATTGCAACTCTTAATCAAAATACAACAGGATCGGCTGCAACTTTAACAACAGCAAGAACTATTGCTGGCACAAGTTTTGATGGCAGTGCAAATATTGATATTGACTACGATAATTTAACTAATAAACCAACCCTTACAACAGGCCCCACTGGTCCGACAGGCCCCACTGGTCCGACAGGATCTCAAGGCCCCACAGGCCCAGCAGGTAACGATGGTGCGGATGGTGCGACAGGTCCCGATGGACCAGCAGGACCTCAAGGAAGTACAGGCCCTGCTGGATCTGCTGCGACTGTAGCTGTTGGTAGTACTACTACAGGCCCTGCTGGGTCTAATGCTTCTGTATCAAATTCTGGCAATTCAAGTGCAGCAACTTTTAATTTTACAATACCTCAAGGAGCAACAGGTCCTACAGGTCCTACAGGTCCTACAGGATCGGCTGGATCTAATGGATCTAATGGATCTAATGGATCAGCAGCAACTGTAGCTGTTCATAGTACAGTCACAGGTTCGGCTGGTTCAAATGCCTCAGTATCTAATCTTGGATCTTCAAGTGCAGCTAGTTTTCGTTTTACGATACCTCAAGGAGCAACTGGACCCACTGGCCCAACTGGACCCACTGGTCCCACAGGCCCAGATGGTCCACCGGGACAAGTCGGCCCTACACCTCCATCAACTCCGGGTCCAACTGGACCTACTGGTCCAACCGGAGCTACTGGAGCGCAAGGACCTGCTGGACCAACAGGTCCCGGAGGTTTAACTACTACAAATGCAAGTACTTTAAGCGGTCTTAGTATTGCAATAGCAGGGAATCATTATGGTGCTATACTTCATACCTCTAATGCAGGTGTTTGTGAGATGGGGCGATATATTGACTTTCATACTTCAGATGGAGATACATCTGACTTTGGTGGTGGTCGAATGTCTGGTGGTTCCGTCTTTAATTTTTCTAAATCTTGTACCGCACCAAGTTTCACAGGAACATCTGATAGAAATGTAAAAAACAATATTGTTGATTCTGATTTAGGTCTTGATTTTATAAAAAAACTAACACCAAAATCTTTTAAATTTAATCATGATATAAATGAATTAACTTTTGATACCAAAACACATTATGGTCTTATTGCACAAGATGTTGAAGATGTAATTACTGGATTAGGAAAAACACTTGATGATATTTCTATTGCTATTAAACCTGATGATAAATTTCAAAATGGAGATGATATGCCAATGTCTATTGATTATATTCAATTAATAAGTGTTTTAATAAAAGCTGTACAAGAATTGTCAGCTAAGATAGATGTATTGGAGGCTAAGTAAATGGGGCTAACAAAAGTATCATCTGATGGAATAGAAGACGGAAGTATAGTTAATGCTGATTTACATAACGCTGCTGCAATAGATAAAAGTAAATTAAATATTTCTAATGCAACAACTTCTGCTGCTGGTTATCAGTCCGCAGCAGATAAAACAAAATTAGACGGCATAGAGAGCAATGCAACTGCCGACCAAACAAATGCTGAGATAAAAACAGCTTACGAAGCAAACTCAGACACAAATGCTTTTACAGATGCAGACCACACAAAATTGGATGGAATAGAAGCATCAGCGACTGCTGACCAATCAGCTAGTGAAATAAAAACTCTTTTACAGTCAGATAAATTAACTGTTAATGAAATAGCTGATGATGCTGTTACTAGAGATAAGGTAAATTTTGTATCCACTTCTTCTGAACCAGCTATTGAAGCAAAAGGCGATGGAAGTATGCAAGATGGTTATTTACAACTTAATTGCTCACAAAATAGTCATGGTGTAAAAATAAAATCTCCTCCTCATAGTGCTGGTGCAAGTTATACATTAACCCTTCCAGATGATACAGGGTCGGCTAATCAAGTTTTAAAAACTGATGGATCGGGTGGGCTTGATTGGGTTAATGCAACTGCTGGGCCAACAGGACCTGCTGGACCTGCTGGACCTGCTGGTAGTAATGGTTCTGATGGTAGTGATGGAAGTGACGGAGCAACAGGACCCACAGGACCTGCTGGACCTACAGGGCCAACTGGACCTTCGGGTAGTAATGGTAGTGACGGAAATGATGGCTCAACAGGGCCAACTGGACCCACAGGACCAAGTGGAACTGCTGCCACTATTGCAATAGGTACAGTTTCTACTGGAAATGCTGGTAGTAATGCAACAGTTACAAACTCTGGCTCTACAACTGCTGCTACATTTGACTTTTCAATTCCAAAAGGAGATACAGGAGCGACAGGACCGACAGGACCTCAAGGAGCGACTGGACCGACAGGACCGACTGGAAGTGGACCTTCTGGTGGAGATGGCCCTCCCGGACCAACAGGACCAACAGGACCAGCCGGACCAACAGGACCTAGCGGACCTTCGGGTACAGGACCAACAGGACCAACTGGGCCTACAGGACCTAGTGGATCAGCAGCTACTGTTAGCGTTCACAGTACAGTCACAGGATCTGCTGGATCTAATGCTTTAGTACAAAATTATGGTTCATCATCTGCTGCTAGTTTTAGATTTACAATTCCTAGAGGAAATACTGGAAGTACAGGACCGACTGGCCCAACAGGACCTACTGGTCCGTCAGGTGGTACAGGGCCAACAGGAAGTACAGGACCCTCTGGACCTAGCGGACCAAGTGGACCCTCTGGACCCTCTGGACCCTCTGGACCGTCTGGCCCTCCCGGACCTAGCGGCCCTCCCGGACCGTCAATTAATACTTATAACATTACTAGTCTTAGAGGTGTTGGATCTTCTTATTTAGAAGTTGGTACAACCTACGGAGCTTATGGTGTAACTTGGTGGCCTTCAGATGTAAGCAAAAAAGAGAACATTGTTGATACTTCTTATGATGGAATCGCTGCAATAAAAGCTCTTAAATTTAGAGATTTTGATTGGAAAACTGGCGAACCAGAAAGCGGAACCGTTCAATGTGGTGTTATAGCTCAAGAGGTTGAGACTGTTGATAGTTCGTTTGTATTTGACGTTGCTGATGTTGAATATACAGATGATGATGGAAATACACAAACTTCAAAAGGATCAAAAGCAATAGATCAAACTAGAATAATAAGTATCTCAACTAAAGCAATACAAGAATTAATTACAAAAGTTGAAACTCTTGAAGCAGAAGTAGCAGCCTTGAAAGCAGGTAGTTAAGCTACATTCTCGTCTTTACAGTAATACCAAGTAACTGCAACTCTTTTCTTGCCTGATATTACAGGTGTTGAACAATGTGTAAAACACCAATTTGAGGGGAAAAATAATGCCCGACCAGCTTTAGGTCTAAAGTCTTTTTTTGGTAGCATTTTAAATTTTGTAGCTCCACCTTCAAAATCATCTGCTAAATAAAGAACAATTGAAGTTGTACGATAATAAAAAGGACTTCTTGGATCAGTACAGGTATCAAAATGCCAGTTATATCTTTGTTCTGATGTATATTCTAAAATTTGTATTTCTTCTCTGTTTGAACTTGTACCATTACCACCAATAAGAGGCCAATTATTTAAAACAAGATCTTTTTTTAAAAGATTATCTCTGTATAGTAATAAAGCATTATTTAGTTTTTGATGTAGTAAAGCTGTAGCTGCAACTTCTTCTCTCATCCAGCTTCCAGTACTAGATCTAACACTCGGCATTACTCTTGCATTTTGTTCTTGACCAAAAACGGTATTTGGGTTGAAATCAAGAGTGTCAACGTATTTATTGATTATTTTAAGTTCGGCTGCATTTAAAACTGGTAAATCTTGAATAAATTGTTTCATAAATAATATTTTACCAAAAATTAGTTTTTAGACAATTATGTGAAGTTAGATATAATAGAAAAATATAAGTACATTATTTAATGTTAACTGCACAACAAAAATTAGACGCATTAAAGTCGGAATTGCAAATGATAGCTACGAGTTATGAAGAAGCAAAAAATGTTGTTATAAATTGCGAGCATAAAATAAGAGAAATTCAAGGTGGTATTAAAGCAATTACTGATCTTATTAATCAACAAAAAGAAACAGTACATACAGCAGAAGTAGTCAAAAAAAAGCAAACAGTTTAGGACTAGAGAAAAATTGTCGTAATTGTGGTAATTTTTTTATAACTATGGAACAACGCAAAAAATATTGTTCAATTTCTTGTAAAACTAGCTTTAACCGAAATAAATTAATTACTTAGTTTCTGTTGTTATTTGTCTTGTCATCAATCCCATGGTGACATAAAGAGGTGCTAAAGCCAGTATTGCCATAAAGGTTATAATGGTCATAGGCATTAATGCCTTAAAAAATGCATCTCTAAACATGATTAGAAAAATTCTTGACGGTTTAACTATTTTAACTACAATCCTTACTTTGGGAATCTTAGGAGGTGGTTTTGTAACTTACAAATACGTCACTAGCGAACAGTTCAAGTCAAAAATACTTAATGAAATTATGGGAAATGTTTCAAATCTCATGCCTAAAGTTTTAGATCAAGGTTTACCAGATATGACAGGGCCATCATTACCTACAAAATCATTACCTAAATTTTAAATCTGCATGAATAATATTATTAAAGGAATATCAGTAGGACTTGGTACTATTTTTGTTGCTTCTAATTTTTATACAATTAGCTTATTAAGCAAGAAATCTAATTTACCTATGTTTGATCTGCCTGTTAGTAAATATTCTACCTATGAAATTGAAGCTGATATGCAAGGTTATAGAATCAGACATCGTATGCATGACCCAAGGATTATTGCGTCTATGGAAACAAGTAAAAAACCAGCAGGGTTCTTAGGTGCTAGTAAAGCTTTATCTACAAAAGAAACACAAAAAGTAGCTGGAGAAAAAGACGTAGCAGTTAT
>MDTB01154202.1_pt1 | contig 16490 bp, 11 predicted proteins | sample 811161 | NCBI WGS metagenome assembly MDTB01 (sample SAMN05326650, study PRJNA326480) | marine metagenome | isolation source: seawater | place: Mediterranean Sea | collected 2009 | reverse complement strand
TGTTGGGTTGGCCTTGCGCTGTTCCCATATCTGATTGAAATACATCAAGCATTCAACCAGCTCTTCTCGGCGCTGTTCCTCGGAATCAATCACGCCGCCTCCAGGCACGGCAGTAGCAACGTCCGACCAGCGAGTGAGCTTATGGCGCTCTTCATAAGGGAAGTCGAATAGGGTTGCGAGCATGCGGGTGGTCAACTCGATAGACACCTTGTCTACCCAGTTAAAGGTTTCACCCTCTGGCAATGAGTCGAGTACTTCGCATGTGCGCTCTCGAATCAAACTCTCCATGCCTGCCAAGTTACGTGGCGAAACGACCGGAGACACCGTGCGCCGCTGAACATCGTGCTTGGGCTGATCCATAGCAATGAACAGCTTGATGTCTAACGCGCCATCGGGCAGTGGCTGATCAATCGGAAAACCCAGGGTAATGCCATGGGCGCTGGAGAAATTCTGATGATCCGTATCGACTGCCTTAATATCTTCATAGCGGGTGAGCGACCAATACCGGCCAGCCACTTCCGTTTCATTGAAGTGCACGGGGTCTTCCGCACGTAGACGCTCGAAATACTCGAGCATGCGATTTTCACTAAACAGCCGATTCCAAACAGGGTTGATATCTTCAATGGCTACTTCGGCAGCAGCTGGGATTGCTCCCTTTTTTGCATCCCATTCTGATCCAGGGCGCACAAACGTGGCTTCGGGGCCCTGCGTAAGCTCATTATCCTGATGCGTATCTAAAGCTTCGCTCATAGCGATACCTCTGTGATTTGTTAACGCCAGAAAGATACCTTAGAAAAGTTTCGGAGGCGAACGTCAAACCGCAGGAAATTGAAGTTTTCGTACTAGAACACGCAAGAGGAAGCGTCAGTATCGCGGGTATTGCCAGCGAGGCGATCAACATAGGCAACTAAATCGGTCAGTGGTTCAACCCCCGCTAGTTGCGCACCCTGAGGAACTAACGATGGCCAGAGGCCCCGAGCGGCGTCGAAATGTTCGGCTAGCACCATGGGCCATGCGCAGCTTTTGCTCTGAGCGGCTGCAGAACTGAGCAAACCATTGGCCACTTGCAAGAATCCGCGCGCGTCTTGAAATTCGGGCGGATCGACGAGGACGCCGTTGACAACCCCTGCCATGTATTCAAGTTCCGCCTGTTGCAATAGCGCCAGCGCCACGTTGATACGATCTCGGGCCGATAGCGCCAAACTGTCTAGCGCAGAATTAATAGCGCTATCGACCGCTGTATAAGGGATAGCGAACGTGCCACTTTCAGACTCAGGAGAGTTGGCGCTGTAAGCTTTTAGAGAATCTGACATTACCGCCAATTGATCGGCAAATTCTGCAACGTTGTAGGCTGCGAACAGTGGCAGGAGTTCCTGGTAAACCTCTTGAGCTGGATGCTTGGCATGGCGCACCGCTAACTCAATATGGCCAGATTTGACCAACTCGGAAGCTACCCAGAGGTGCCCTTGGATTAAGCCAAGCTTGGTCGCAAATTCAACCTTAGATTGAGCCTGGTGCAGGCCTACATCTTGCTGGCCTAACTGCTGATTTGCTGTCTGCGATTTGGGTGCATCGTTTTGCGAGCAAGCGGTAGCTAACAATAAGCACGCAGCGCAAAGGCCAAGCCAAGTGACGATCCGCGAGCCCTGGCCACGAAATGCTTGTGGTGGCTGCAAAGTCATAGGCTAAAAGATCAGCTCAAAGCCTACAGAGGCAGTGCGATCTTTGTTCGGTCTAGCACCGTCCGGCGTGCGTGCGATGATCACCTGCTCGTCAAAAAGGTTTTCTACTTTAACGAACAGTCTCAAGCCTTCATTAAGTTGGTACTGCGAGGTGTAATCGAGAACCGTTAAGCTCTCCGTTTCATCGAATGCTGCGGCACCACCGCTGCAGCCTACCGATATGCACATGGAGTCGATGTACTTGAGCACCATGTAATTCTCCCAGCCAGACGCGAAATCTGCTGTGAAGTTAAGGCCCACTCGCAGACTTAGCGATTGATCTGGCACACCAGCCAATCGATCCCCTTTGGCAAAATTTATATTGGTATCGCTAATCTCAGCGCTCGAAGCGGTGTAGGCCACATCAAAGGGCATGGTTACGCCTTCAGCCACATCGATAACGCTGCCCAGCTGCACCTCCAAGCCTTGGATCACCGCTTCGCCGGTAATGAAAGAGCCTGAGGTTGCGCCATTTGAGCAGGGGCTGGCGTTGGAACAGTTTTCAGCCTTGTTATTGAAATCGCTGTAGAAACCAATCGCCTCGAATACCCAAGCCGCTTGATAGCGCGCGCCAAACTCGTAGTTATAGCTGGTCTCAGGTTCTTCAGTTGCCTTAGCGCCACCACCCAACGGCGAGAAGCCTTTGTGCACACTACCGATTAATTGCCAGTTATCGGTGAGCGCAAAACCTGCCGAGACGCCCGGCAACCAAAGGCTATTTTTGTTAGAGCGGGTGCTTGGATCATCGGTACGAGCCACCTCGGAATATTGCCTGCGACCAGTTTCGACATCTTCATAGCGCAAAGCCAAATTCACATCGAGACGGTCGCTGACTTGCCATTGATCCACCGCCCAGAAAGCTAAAGCCTCGGCCTTTTCTAATCGATTGTTGCTTCCCGACGGGGCGACCGTGGATACGTATATAAGCTCGCCAGACACTTGATCGTATTTTTCCTGGGGTTGGAACCGATCCATTTCGTCCTCGTGCATACGCATCCCGAGGGCAAGCTCATGTTGGCCAAGGCGCATATCGAAATTGAGCTCAACACCGCTCGATTGATAGCTGCGGTTGTTGTGTTTGTATGTCAGACCAGCTTTGTCCACGGTGCCATTCAGCACTCCCAACGCTTCAGTATCGCCAGCATTGGCCGCGGCAACTAAAGACCCACCGCCACTCAGCTTGAACCAATCACGCCCGAACTTATTCAAATAAGCAGTGACCGACAGTGCTACGTTTTCGGTCAATTCTGTGCGATAAATTGCCGAATAACCTCGGTGATCGTTCTGCATTTGGTCGGGCCGAGACAGACCATAGCGACGATTGGGATCTGCTGAAAAATCTGCATCCGTTAGACCCAAATAGGTTTCATCGGAAGTTTCGTCAGAGCGTTGCGCCTTGAGCAACAAACTATGTCCGTCTGCTTCATAGGCCAGTTTTAAAACATAGTCTTGAATGTCGTAGCCTGAGCTACCGCCGCGATCGATGTCTTTAAATCCATCGCTGCGACGTTGCGTCGTCTCGACCAGGAATCCGAAATCACCAACTTCGCCGCCGTAATTCGCCAGCAGATCAAACTGATCGTTTTCCCCCAGGAGGGAACGCAAACGGCCTGTTAACTCAGCGGGTATTGGCGTTGAAACCATATTCAAAACACCGCCAGTGGTATGCGGCCCGTAGCGCAACAAGGGCGCGCCTTTGAGAACTTCAAAGACATGCATTCGCGCTGTGGTTGGAAAGTAGTACGCAGATGGGTTGGAATAAGGCGCGGGTGCAATCATGACCCCATCTTCCAACAAGCTGATCTTCGATGAGCGCTCAGAGGTAGCTCCTCGGATACCAATGTTTGGTCTCAGGCCGTAGCCATCTTCTTCCTGAATGTATATGCCAGGAACAGTTTTTAACGCTTGATTGATATCGGTTAGAACTTCGTTACCTAGCTGCTCACTGTCCACTAAGGCGCCCGACCCGAGAAGTTTTCGCACGTTGTCACGGCTACCAATTATCGTCACTTCTTCAAGGATTTGCGCCTCAGAAATGGGTGACACTGAGGTGTCGTCTGCCCAAGCTAGGCTTAAGAGTGACAGCGCCAACGTGCACAACGCCAACAAACCTCGCCTATTTTTCACCATCGTAGCCGCTCCTCGGTTAAGCCTTAATGGTAATTAGAATGATTCTTATTTTCAATCTGTATGAGTGGACCAGTAGTTGTTTTATAGAATTTAATTAGACACTTATTCGCTCGAGGGAATGCTGCATTAACACCATGCCTTGGGATCTGCTGGTCTGCATCACACTATGAATTTGGTGGGTTTTACCCTCGCGAATTAGATGTTTGATGGCTGGCGTTGACAGCATCAGTTCAAAAGCAGCCCGCCGTCCAGGGCCGCTGGGCGAAGACACTAGCTGCTGCGTCAGCACCAACCGCAGGGATTGAGCTAATTGAATGCGCGCCTGCTCAGCCAGGCCCGCTGGCAAAGCACCAACAATCCGGTTAATGGCATCGGCTGAGCTAGACGTATGTAAAGTACCCAGAACTAAGTGACCTGTTTCCGCTGCGGTTAGCGCGAGTAAGATCGTAGTTTCATCGCGTAACTCACCAACTAGAATAACGTCGGGGTCCTCGCGCAACGCCGCGCGCAGACCATCCGGGAATGACAATGCGTCGCTTCCTATTTCACGTTGAGTCACCACCGAGCGTTTATTCGCATGAATAAATTCCACCGGGTCTTCGAGGGTGAGAATATGCCCGGCACGATTGGCATTGATGTAATCAAGCATGGCCGCTAGCGAACTCGACTTGCCTGAGCCGGTTGGCCCGCAGGCGAGGATCAGCCCGCCCCTCTGCCCTTGATCGCTAAGCAGTTCTTCAGCCACTACCGCCGGCACACCTAACCCTTCTAAAGTGGGCAAAGTCTCGCTAACAACCCGCAGCACCAAGGCTGGATGGCCGCCGGTATAGAACGCGTTCATCCGCAACCGATAGGGTGGCAGCATAATCGCACCGTCTAAATTGCGATGGGTAGACAGAGATTGGCGTTGCACCTCGCTGAGCTGCTGGGAGAGAAAATCTTCAATCAGACTCAGAGCAAGGGGTTGACCCAACCACCTGATCACGCCGTCTGCTCTGATTGCTATCGGTTGATCTACGCGGATGTGCACATCAGAACAGGCCCAGGCCGCTAAAACAGTTTTTATCTGTTGCGACAAAACCATCTCGCCAGACACGTTCAGCTCATCGGACAAAGTCATGCTGCTTGGCTCACCAGGTTCCTCAATGCGCCTACAAGCTTAGCTCTTTTAAAAGCCGATGCCGTGAGCTATCTCGTTGCCAGGGTAGGGAGCAAAGACTCGTTTGTTAGTCAGAGGAAAGCCTAAGATAGATGGAGCAAAAGATTCACGCCCCTGGGCGGCTTTTTATTGTGCCGCCAATTCTTGCAGCAAGTCTTTTGGCGTTGTTTCAGGCATAGACAGCACGTCGATCGGACCGGCAAAGCGCTGTTTGATCGCGGTCGCAATCTGGTCAAAGCGACCTATGGCGCAAAAGTGCTTAACAATGTCGTCTGGGATCTCAGCGGCCATAGCCTCCCACTGCCCCTTTTTTGACATCGCGTTCAGCTTGAGCCCAAGGTCCTCCCAACCATGCGCTTCGAATACCGGCCAATACGATGGCGTAGATCCATAAAAACCAACCCGAGTGCGCACCCACTCAAACATTTTGTTTACTGCTTCGTCATCGGCTCCGGTGACCACAAAGCCACCACCACTGATTTCAAAGTCTTCGCGCTTTCGCTGTTTCGACTCAAGCCCTTTCATTAATCGCGGAATAACTACGTCATCAAGATACTTGCGCGTACAAAAGGCGTGCAACATCACGCCATCACACTCTTGCGCTGCAACATTCATCATCACTGGCCCAACCGCAGCTATCTGCACCTTAGGAACACCAAGGGGACTGGGTTCTGGAGTGAAATTAGGAGTCATCAGGCTGAATTGATAATGCTCACCTTGATAATCAAGCTTAGTGCCGTTTTGCCAGCAATCCCAAATAGCGCGCACAGCCTGCACATATTCGCGCATTCTTGGCGCCGGCGCGGACCAGGGCACACTGAATCGGCGCACGTTATGGCCCTTTACCTGACTGCCTAAGCCTAAAGTAAATCGACCACCGCTAGCACGCTGCAGATCCCAGGAAAGATTGGCCGCCACCATGGGTGAACGAGCAAATGCGATAGCAATATTAGTTCTCAGCTCAAGCTGTTGTGTGTGCGCTGCCGCTACTGCCAAAGGCAAAAACGGATCTTGGCGGTTTTCCTGAGTTGAAACGCCGGTAAACCCTTGAGTTTCAACGGCCTGTGCGGCAGCACCGACCAGGTTTAGGTCATGAGCGGGCAAACTTGTATTGATCTTCATAGACTCTCCCGAGCGTAAGGCTCATAAGGCATATCTGGCCCGACCTTAGCACGCGGGACATTTATGGCATAAGGCTGTTGTTGGCAGGTCACCTCGAACAAACCCTGAGGTCGGCGCACAACTAACGAAAGTCTTTCGCCGATAGATAAGATAGATAAGCGTTTCTCGTCAACTATCACGCACCACCAGTCTGATGATGGGCGAGATATTGGTACTACTAGATGTAGCTATTGGGTTCTGGGTAAAACTGTTGGCCCTTAGGTGTAACTGTGAGGTTCGCGCAATGGCTCAAGATTATTCGCTAGGCCAGTTCTCAAAAGAACCGATGAAACTAACGCTTCCATGTCGTTTCATGCTGCTACATTCAGCACTGGCAGAATCCACACTAGCAGTCACTCTGGTGGTCGGTCTGGTGATCGGTTCGGTTGTCGCGCTGGCTGGCTGCGGCGGCTCGGGTTCCGCGACAACAGCAGTTGCCTTCGACGCTAACAACACCAGCAGCGATAACGACAACATCCCCGTCACCCCACAGATCAGGCAAATCAAATCTACTGTGCCTGCGAATCAGGCCACCGAGTTGATCCTCCACGCCCCCAATCAAAATATTTCTAACATCCTCTGGCGCAAAACCTCTGGCCCAGACGCCACGTTCTATGCGGCCACCAGCAAAGTTATTGGCTTCACCCCGACAGCACCAGGGCGGTATCAGTTCGAGGTGCAATACGTATTGAATGACGCTACTACAGAAACACTGACCCGTAGTTTTAGCGTTACCGATAGCGGCGGACAGCTGTCCGTGCGTTTGGGCCATGCTGCGGTGGAAGGAATCCCCGTGTCGCTAACCGGTTTTCTTCCACCCGAATATCAATTCACCGATGCAGACACAAGCTCATGGCGCTGGAGCCAAACTGCAGGGCCAACTGTCGAATTTTTAGCACAGCCGACTAGCGGCGCAGACAACGTATATTTTATCGCCCCCCAGGTTGCCCAGGACACCATCTTAGAATTCAAGTTGTCGGGCGAATTAGCCGGGCAGACGGTCACCGACGACGTCGCCATCTTGGTAGTCGATAGCGACATCGGGATTAGCAACACCAACAGCGCATTTAGCGAGCGCGTAGCAGAGGTCTTTCTTTACAATCCAGACTCCGCCGCAGGCCAACAGCTTGTTGATTGCGTTTACTCGAACAAGGCGGTGCTCAATGAATGCACCTTCGAGCGCACGCCATTGATCGGCCAGCAAACGTTTAGCCCAAGTGTCGACGATATAATGGATCGGGTTATTGTCTCCCATCAGTGGATGGGCGATAACTTCAAGGCCTATTTACAAAATCACGACGAATACAATGACTTCAAAAGTCTGCTGCGGGCCGTGTCGGCTGTCGTCATCGCCTACGATGTGCGGCCCTCATTTTATAACCCGAATACAGCGGCCATCCATTTAGACCCGTACTACTTATGGCTCACCGCTGAACAACGCGACACCATCAACCAACAGCCTGACTATCGCAGCAACTTTGGCCAGCAACTGCAGTTCGAGGTGCCGTGGCGGTGGGTGAAAGACAACTCCTATGCCTACTTTTACTATCCCCCTAAATATCGCCTTGATCGAACCCTCACCGATACCAAGTATGAGCTAGCCAGCCTGCTTTACCACGAGTTAGCCCATGCCAACGATTTTTTCCCGAGTTCGATTTGGCCTTCTCTGCGAAATAACGAAACCGTAAACGAAGTGTTTTTACGGCGTTACTACGCCAACCAAACCGAATCGGACTTTCTGCAAGACGTATATCCTCTCGACGATCTTTATCTGTCGGGGGGGCAAAACGAACTTACCAAACTTGCTTACGTGAGGTTTTTCAATCCAGACGCTATTGAGGATTACCAGACAGATTATACCCCCACCGATTTCACTGAAATGTTCAGAACTCAGAGCGCGCCAGACTTTTATAGTTATGCGACGATCTACGAAGACCTAGCTCTCTTATTTGACAGCTTTATGATGCAAGCTCGCTATAACGTTGAGCGTGATGTCACGGTAAGCAACGCCGATATTAGCGATATTGTTTGGGGGCAAAGAGGCCGAATTGGCGAGCAGGCTATCAGAGATCGAGCAGCGGTAATTTTGTCGACTACTTTTCCTGACTTTACTGCCGCCGCCCAAGCCCTAGATGACCTGCCAGCGCCCGTTGCGCTAGACGACTCAAAGAGTTGGACGGAGAGCGTCATTGTCGAGGCGCTTACAGCCAGCGGGGCGGACGCAAAGGCAGCCAAGGGTAAGGAGCCAACTCGCTGGCGAATTCCTAAAGACGGCGAAACCCCACACCAACTATATCGCTACGAGGCTTTTGCAGAGCAGAGCAAACCACCTGAGCGCTAGATTCAATTGAACGCCAGACTCAATGCACAAAGCGCGCGCCCCTCAACCTTGTTGTTTGATCCGTGCGCGCTTAAACCCTTCTCGTTCCATCAACATCGCCAAATAACGCTTGCAGTTGGGCTTGTAGCGCTCATCCAACCCCAGGGATACACCTAGGAATAAGGCATAGCCCACTGCGATGTCCGCAATAGTGAACTTGTCGGCTACAAGATATTCCTTGTCTTGCAACGCCAGCTCTACCGAGCGAAGGCGTGACAGATACCAAATGGAATAGTCCTGCACTACCTGAGGAATGCGTCGTTCCTCAGGCTCAAGGCGGGTATAGCGCAACACTAAAGTCTGCGGAAAAGTAAGCGTGGCATCACTGCGATGCAGCCAATTCAGATACTCGCCATAGCCTGGTTCGTTAGGTGCAATACCAATAGGGTGAGGCCCATGCTTGTCGATCAAGTACTGGCAGATACCCGACGATTCCGTCATTACCAGGTCGCCATCAGTAAAGGTAGGCACCGTGCCTAATGGATTAAGCTCTAAATAGCCCGGATAGGTTGCCCTTGGCGGGAACTCCATATTGACCAGCTCGTAATCAAGGCCCATCTCTTCCAAAGCCCATAATGGCCGCAGCGAACGCGCGTCCGCACAGTGATAAAGCTTCATATCCTCTCCTTAATTGTTCCGCTAACCATAACCTGTCCGGCAGCGATTCGCGTCTTACGTAAGCAATCTGTAGCAACAGTTTTAGTTGGCGGCATCTAACAACAGTGGTGCCAACAAGTCCCGATGGTAGGCAGCATCGCCAAACTGGTATTGGCACCACAGCGCCCTGCGCAAATACAGCTGGGCATCGCAATCATAGGTAAAACCAAAACCGCCATGGAATTGCACCGCACGGTCCCCGGCGAAGGCATAGGCCTCACAGCCTTGGGCTTTGGCCATGCGGATCGCCGACTCTATAGCCGCCGCATCTTCACTGTCCAAGCAGGTAGCGGCGTGATAAAGATGCGAGCGACATGCCTCCAACGACAGCAGAATTTGCACCGTCGGATGCTTCAATGATTGATAGCTCCCTATGTACTTGTCGAACTGCTTGCGGGTCGTTAGGTAGTCGATAATCACATGCAGCACCCCAGCCAATCCGCCAGAAATTTCCGCCGTGAGCAGCAGCAGCGCAGCTTGCTCCAATGCTGAGAAGTCCGCCCCCGGCATCAGCTGATCAGCAGGCACGCTGATACCATCCAACGATAATGTAAAGCTTCGACGAGTTTCATCAATTACCGTCTCGCGCGCTAGAGCGCCAGCAGGAATCTGATCGGCTGCCAGCAGTGCAAGCCGTGCCGCCCCGTCGACCAAAACCGATACAACAATCACCTCAGCTTTGTTGGCGTCCTGGACAAAACACTTCTTACCTGAAAGGTTAAGACTGCCTCCTGCGACGACGCCCTGAGCGGCGAGCTCTTGCAAACGCCAGTTACCGTCCTCTTCGCTGAGGGCAATCGATGCGGCGGCGCCTGCAGCAATTTTGCTCAGCCACTGCTCCTGTTGCGCTTCGTTGCCAGAGGTCACTAAGCCCTGAACGGCTAGTGTAGTGGCCACTAAAGGCGACCCCATCAAGTGTCGGCCCATGCTTTCAACAATTGGCACCACGTCCGCCAGACTCAGCCCAAGGCCGCCAAACTGCTCTGGAATAGTCACCCCCAACCAACCTAGGTCGATCATTTCTTGCCATAAGTTGGCATCGATTCCATCGTCCTGTTCGATCTGACGACGCACCGCGTCTAGCGGCGAATTTTTCCTACAAAAGTCGGCTGCGGTATCCAGCAGCATGGTTTGCTCTTCGGAAAATTCAATGGTGGCCATAGTCAGTACCCTTTTGTCTCAACGCGCAGCATCAGCGCCTGCGCTTTACCTTTAACCTACGCATCGAAGCCGCCTCTGTTGCAGACGGCTTCAATGCCAAGCCGTCACTGGCTGCGAAAGTGCTATTTGGGCAGCCCAAGCACGCGCTCGCCGATGATATTGTGCTGAATCTGACTGGTGCCGCCACCAATGGTGCCGGAGAACGCATTCAGATATGAGCGCTGCCACAATCCGCCATCTACGGCTTCCTTGCTGACATAGCGTGCGCCATTCGCGCCCTGCAAAGAAATTGCAAACTGGCACATGCGCCGTTTCAGTTCGGTACCACGCAGCTTGCCAGACATGCTTACCGCCGATGGCCAATCGCCGGCCAGAGCAGGAACCTTAGAGCGCGCGGCCATCAGGCCGTTGTTGCGCGCCTCGGTGATTAGCTTCACCAACTCCTCTCGAACGTGCACATCTTCAATTGCAGGGCGGCCATTGCGCTTGGTGCGCCGCGCCAATTCGACAATATCGTCAATACTTAAATCCATCATGGACAAGCCACCGGCCTGACCACCGGCGGCACCGCGCTCAAAGGTCAACGTAGCCATAGCCACCTTCCAGCCCTCACCTTCACCGCCGATCATGCAGGAAGCAGGAATCCGCGCGTCATTAAAGAACGTCTGGCAAAAGCCATATTCACCCGTGAGTTTTTTGATCGGACGCGGCTCGATGCCTTCGCTCTGCATGGGCGCCAAGAAAAAACTTAGGCCCGCATACTTGTTAGCACCGCCGGTAGACGTACGCGCTAACAAAATCATGTACTTGGCATAGCTGCCCAGACTGGTCCAAATTTTCGAACCGTTGACTACATACTCGTCTCCGTCCTTCACCGCTTTGCACTGAGCGCTGCCCAGATCAGAGCCATGATCCGGCTCGGAAAAACCCTGACACCAGATATCTTCTGCACTCAGGATGCCCTTAATGTACTGCTCTTTTTCCGCCGCTGAGCCCATGTGCAATATCAACGGACCCGCCCAATTCAGACCAATGGTGTTAGGCAAAAACGGCACGCGATGATTGGCCATGGCTTTGGTGGCAATATCCTGGAACACCTGATCCATGCCACCGCCGCCGTACTCCTTCGGCCAGGCCATGCCTACATAGCCGTTCTCATAGACTTTGTTTTGCCAATCACGAAGGTAGTGGAACTGATCGTCAGTACCCACTTCCATAAACGTTTCCGGCAACAAAAAGTCCGGCATAGAAGGTTTGTTTTCTGCAAACCAGCGATCGGCTTGCTCCTCGAACTCGGCAATTTCAACTGCACTTACTGTCATGGGTCGTCTCTCTAAGGTTTATGATTTGGTATCGAGCGCGGCATCGCGCAGCTCTAACTGGGGAGCAATCAGCTCGACCCATTTTTTAACGTAATCCAGTATTGTTTCTTGGCTGATCCCATACTGTTCTTGGATCAGCAAACCGCGCATAAAACTGCGGGTCATGTTCATCAGCATGACGGCGTCTTGGTCATTGCCACTAGTCGCCCGATAATGGGAGCGAGATTGATCATCTAAACGCTGCCCCCACTGATAGAGCTCGTCTGCAATGCGCGCACGCAATGCACCATCGGTGCGAGCGGCGTTAAGTACCTCTAACAAGGCCCGATAAGCCGAGGTGTTGATAAATTTCTGCCACGCGCCCATCAGTGCATCCTCAACAGAGGCAGGTCTTTTAACGCCTTCAATGGTGCGTATCAACAGAGTATCAACGGTGGCCGCAATCAAGTCTTCTTTGCTGGGAAAGTGGTACTGCACAGCGCCCTTGGATACTTCGGCAAGCGCTGCCACACCGCTGATCGTGGTTTCAGCGTAGCCGTATCGAGCCAACATACGTATGGTCGCAGCGCAGATGCTTTCTCGCGCTCGTGCACTCTTTGCCTGCTGTAGCCCACTTTCTGCTCTCACGCCGCCTCCGATTTAGCTGGGAGAAACTTAGCACAAAAAAACCTTATGGCTGGCTTTTTTTTCTGCTAGCTTTGGCGACCTATAGAACTTCACTTCTTCGGTTTCGGGGGGAAACTCATGCCAATACTGGAATCTAAATTGGATACCAGAGCTGACATTTTTCAGCAAAACAAATCAGATATGTTGGAGACATTAGCCGAACTGCAAGCGCTACATGACGAGGCTGCCCAGGGCGGCGGAGCTGAAGCCGTCGCGCGCTTGGCGAAACGCGGCAAAATGACTATTCGCGATCGTATCGCCAATGTACTCGACCGCGACTCCGCATTTTTAGAAATCAGCCCGCTTGCCGCCTGGCGCTCTTCCTACGACCTAGGATCAGGCTTTGTGGTTGGTATTGGTGTGATCGAAGGCGTCGAATGCGTGATTCTCGGTCATGACCCGTCCGTACGCGCTGGTGCATTTAACCCCTTCAACTCGAAAAAGTTGATGCGCGGCTTAGAAATTGCCCGCGATAATCGCATGCCTTACGTGCAGTTCGTTGAGAGTGCCGGTGCCGATTTGCGCGGCGAAGGCGGCGGCGACCCAGAAGCTTCCATCCGCCAAGAGATTGGCCATTTCGCAGAATCAGGACGTTTGTTCTACGAGATCACCGAATTGTCGAAGATGCGCATTCCAACCATTTCCGTGGTGTTTGGAGCTGCCACCGCGGGCGGTGCGTACCAGCCTGGCATGAGCGACTACAATATCATGGTGAAAAATCAGACCATGCTGGCGCTTGGTTCACCGCCACTGGTGAAAATGGCCACCGGCGAGGACGCCGACGCCGAAGCTTTGGGCGGCGCCGACATGCACACTCAAATATCCGGTGTAGGCGACTATTTAGCCGTCGACGAAATGGACGGCTTGCGCATGTGTCGCGAAGTGGTCTCACACCTCAACTGGCGCAAACTGGGCCCAGCACCAGAGGCCGACTTTGACGAGCCTATTCACGACGTTGATGATCTATTGGGACTGGTGGCTAAAGATTTGCGCACCCCGTTTGATATGCGCGAGGTCATTATGCGCATCGTCGACAGCTCGCATTTCGAAGAGTTCAAACCACTTTACGGCCCTACTCTGGTGTGCGGCTGGGCGAAGATTCATGGCTACCCTGTGGGCCTGCTTGGCAATAACGGAGCGCTATTCTCCGAAGCCGCAGAGAAGGGCTCGCAGTTTATTCAGCTGTGTAATCAAATCGATGTGCCCTTAGTGTTCTTGCACAACATCACCGGCTTTTTGGTCGGCACCGACTTTGAGCAAGGCGGCATTACCAAGAACGGTTCTAAGATGATCAATGCGGTCGCCAATTCCACAGTTCCGCACATCTCGATTCTTACCGCTGCCTCTTATGGCGCGGGCAACTACGGCATGAGCGGTCGCGCCTTCGGCACAAAATTTACCTACACCTGGCCATTCGCCAAAATTGCAGTCATGGGGCCAAAACAGATGGCTGGCGTTATGACTATTGTTGGGCGTGGAGCGGCAGAGCGTCGCGGCATCGAGTTTGACGAGGAGGCCAACGACCAACGTGTCGCTGTGGCCGAACACTGGGCCGAAGAGCGATCAAAAGGCCTTTACGCCACTTCAAGGGTGTCAGACGACGCCATGATCGACCCAAGAGATACCCGCGAAATCATCGCGATCTCGTTATCCGCTTGCTACAACAACAAAATCAAAGGCACCAAGGAGTACGGCACATGGCGCATGTAATCACCCCGATCACGCGATTATTGATCGCGAACCGCGGCGAAATTGCACGCCGCATCATTCGTACTGCCAAAGACATGGGCATTGGCACCGTCGCAATCTATGCAGACGGTGATGTTAACGCACCCTTCGTCAGCGAGGCTGACTCAGCGGTTGCGCTAAACGGCCGCACCACTGCGCAAACGTATCTGGACGTAGACAAAGTGTTAGACGCTGCCAGACGCAGCGGTGCTGACGCCATTCACCCAGGTTATGGCTTTCTCTCTGAAAACGAAGCCTTTGCTCAAGCAGTTATCGACGCGGGCATCAAATGGCTCGGGCCAACTCCAGAAGTAATTGGCCTGATGGGCGACAAACTGTCCGCCAAGCGCCTGATGGACGAAGCTGGCGTGCCAACGCTACCTGGCGTCGAAATTCAAGCCGATACTGACATTGTTGCGGCCGCTGCTGAAATCGGCTACCCAGTATTAGTCAAAGCCTCCGCCGGCGGCGGCGGTCGCGGCATGCGCGTGGTAGAAACCGAAGCAGAGTTGAGCGCAGCGGTGGCAGGAGCAAAGCGAGAGGCTGGCAGTTCCTTTGGCGACGACACAGTGTTCTTAGAAAAATGGCTCGCAGTGTCTCGTCACGTTGAGATTCAAATCTTAGGCGACACCCAGGGCAATCTGGTGCACTGCTACGAGCGCGAATGCTCTATTCAGCGCCGTCACCAGAAGATTATCGAAGAGGCTCCATCCCCGGCGGTAGATGACGCTCTGCGCTCACGTATGGGCGACGCGGCTATCGCCGCAGCGAAAAAACTGGGTTATTCCTCAGCGGGAACCGTGGAATTCCTGCTCAGCGGCGACGACTTTTACTTTTTAGAAGTCAACGCTCGGCTCCAGGTCGAACACCCGATTACCGAAGAAATCATCGGCAAAGATTTAGTCCGGGAGCAGATCCGCGTCGCCGAGGGTGAAGCGTTGTCCTTCACTCAGCAAGACATCAGCATCTCTGGCCACGCTATCGAAGCCAGGCTTTACGCCGAAGACCCCGAGAAAGGCTTTCTGCCCTCGCCAGGCCCAGTGTTGGCCTGGACTCCGTCTACTGTGGGTCAGGCGCGTTTCGATTCTGGCGTAGAAACCGGCAGCGAAATCAGCACCAACTTCGACCCAATGATTGCCAAGGTCATTGTGCACGCGATGACGCGCCGCGAGGCAGCAAGTCGCCTGGCCAGAGTTCTTGAAACCACAGAGATACAAGGTCTGAAGACCAACCGCGATTTCTTGGTGACCACTTTGCGCACGCCTGAGTACTTGGCAGGCGATACCACCACCGACTTTATCGAGCGCGTGCAGCCGCAGCGGACCCGCCTGGTGCCGCGCGCTGATGTGATCGAAGCGGCTATTGCGGTAGTGCTAGAGGGCCAAGCGCAACGCCGAGCGAAAGCCAAGGTGCTGGGCACGGTGCGCTCAGGTTGGCGTAACTCCACCATGCCGATGGAACGAATCAGTTTTAAAGCTGCTGACGAAGAAGTTGAAGTGGCTTACCAGTCGCATCGCGAGGGCCACTTCGACATGGTCGTTGACGATAAGCGCGTGACAGTCAAACCCTTTGCCTGCGGCAACGGCTCGGTCGATATGGAAATTGATGGCCGCCGCCTGTTCCTAACGGTAAAGGCGCATAACGATGACTGGTTAGTGCATGCAGATATGGGCGACTTACGCCTAGCCGAATTGCCTCGCTATCCGTCTACCGACGGAGAAGACGACAGCGGCGGCCTCACCGCGCCCATGCCGGGTTCGGTGCTAGCCACCGAGGTAGCCGCGGGTGCAGCAGTCGCCAAAGGTGATCTGTTGGTAATTCTAGAAGCCATGAAAATGGAGCACAGAATTACGGCTCCGCGCGATGGCGTGGTCGCACAAGTACACGTCAGCGTAGGCGAGCAGGTCGATAATGCTCAGTTACTAGTCACCCTGGCAGAAGCCGCAGGAGAATAAGCATGACGGCAACAGCAACCCTATATGAGATCAAAAATGGCGCGGCGTGGATCACCTTGAACCGGCCGCAAAATCGCAACGCGCTGTCGTCGGCTCTGGTTACCGAGCTATATGACCATTTGCTAACCGCCAACGCCGATGACGATGTACGCTCTATCGTCATCACCGGCAACGGCCCAGCCTTCTGCGCTGGAGCTGACTTAAAGAGCCCGCCGGGCCAGCTTTCCGAGGGCAGCACTCGAGCGGTGCCGTATGCCGATGTACTCACCGCCATACTCGAAAGCCCGAAACCAGTGATTGCAGCCATCAACGGCGCGGCATTTGCTGGCGGCCTGGGCTTGGTGGGCGCTGCTGATATCGTGATCACTCGCCAAGACGTTCAGTTCAGTTTTAGCGAAGTGCGCATTGGCGTGATCCCGGCAATTATTTCTGTAGTCTGCCTGCCTAAGC
>MDTB01090973.1_pt1 | contig 16491 bp, 15 predicted proteins | sample 811161 | NCBI WGS metagenome assembly MDTB01 (sample SAMN05326650, study PRJNA326480) | marine metagenome | isolation source: seawater | place: Mediterranean Sea | collected 2009 | reverse complement strand
TTTATTACCATCATTTTCAAAAAGTTTTGCTAGGAAAAAATATAAAGAATTAGAGGAAAGCCTTAGAAATACAATTCTAATTGGTTTATTCTTTGCTATCCCATCAATGTTCGGGCTAATAATTCTTAGTAAGGAGATTATTTCTACATTATTTCTACATGGGGAATTTAATATAGAATCTGCAACTTCAACATATAAAATGTTAGCAATCTATGCTAGCGCCCTGCCAGCATTTATTTTGCTTAAGATTTATATTTCTTATTTTTATGCCAGAAAAAACACCAAACTGCCTGTAAGGATTTCTTTGTTTTCACTTATTCTTAATTTAGTCTTAAATTTAATATTAGTTCAATATTACTCATTTTTAGGTATTGCTATTGCTACTTCCATCTCTAGCTGGCTAGCTATCATTATTCTTAGTTATAATTTATATATAAAGTCTCAGCTCAGATTTAATAGAATATTTGTTGCAAAGATAATTAAAATGATTGTTGCAGGATTAGTCATGGCGGCCACTATTTCATTTGTAAAAGACCTTCTTCCAGACTCTTTTCATATTGATCTACAAACAAAAATTACCTTATTATTATTATATTTAACTATCTCCATTTTTTCCTATTTCATATTTAGCTATATCCTAAGAATATTTAGATTTGCTGATTTAAGAATTATTTCAAATAAAAACTAACATAATACTTTTCTGAGGCTTTTTTTTATGTTACTATAATATTTAGATAAGGTAGTGATGATAAAAAAAATACAATTCTTAATATTATGTATATTCGCTAATTTATTATTATTAGATAATTTATATTCTAATGATAAGAAAATATATCATGATTCAGATCATCCCTACCATTCTTATAGTAAGCCTGGACATTTAGGAGAAATAGTTAGTTATAAAAATAATAAAAAAACATATTACCAGCCTATGGATGCTAACCATAGTTCACTCTCTTTTAATTTAGGCTATGCAGATAATAATTTATTAGTAAATACTCCTGCAGAGAAAGTTAAATTAGATTGGAAAAATAAAAATTATGAATTAGGTATGGAGTTAAATTATTACCTTACTAAACATACTAATATGATTTTAGAATATAAGTATGCACATGCTAGCTCTGGTAATGCTGTTGAGGATTATCGTAATTCCTCCTCAAGTCATAAAGAAAAAACCAATTTAAAATCAACAGGTAGCTATCATGAAACATATTGGAGTCTGTCACATAATGTATATGATCATAAACATTTAGCTATTTATCCTTTAGCAGGTTTATTTTATAAATTTGCAACTATAAAATCTAAACCAATTAAGGGTAAATATTATCATAAGACGCACTCAATAATATATGGTGTAAATCTAGGTTCTGAATTTCGTTTTAGAATAAGTAAAAAAAATAGGTTATTTGTTAGAGCTGAATATTTATTACCTATAAAATATATAGCTCAAAATAAGGAATTTGCTACAACTGGCCTAAGAAAATATAAATTAAGAAATAAGAAATATGAATTTAGTAAAGATATAGGCTTTAGACTTAAAGCCGAATTCAAGCATAAAATGATGCAAAGATCTGCATTCGAATATTTTAAAATATATGGCTATTTTGAACAAATAAAATTTAAAGGTCTTCAGCAAAAATATAATACAGATAAACAATGGCAAAGCTCAACTAATTCAGGTGATAAAAATAAAGAAAATGTAAAATTCCAAACTATAGGTGCTGGTATTGCTTTTGAATTTTAGATTTTAGAGAAATTATAGAAATAATGTTTGTCCTTATTATCTAGTGATTTCTTCTGATATTTTGTTTTATGCCATTCATTAGGCTCTGTAAATACTTCTTCTACATTATTGATAAGCCATTTAAAATTTTTATTATTTATCAGGTGGGATATTATCCAACTAGCATAGTCATTATGATCTGTTGCTATTAATATTTTAGCATTATTAGCCATTTTCTTTGCAAATAATGCCAAATTTTCATTATTAATTATTCTTCTTTTATTATGACGTTTCTTTGGCCATGGATCTGGGTATAAAATATATAATTTATTTATTAAATTGTCTGGAAGTGATTTTAATAAATCTAATGCGTCATTATTATAAATTAAAATATTATTAATTTTCTCAGCTCTTATTTTTGCTAGTAATTTTGTTACTCCTAATTCGAAAGGTTCACAGCCAATAAAAAGTCTTTTAGGGTATAATTTAGCAATATGTGCTATATGTTCACCAGAACCGAACCCTATCTCAAAAGTTACTTCTTCATAATTTTTTGCTATTTTGGCAATATTAGAAAAATCTTCTTCATTTAATAAAATTTTACTCTTCTTTGCATCTTCTAGAAGATTTTTTTTATTATCACTTAGCTTTCTACCTTTTCTATTAACAAAGGATCTTATCTTTTTTTCTTGTATCACAAAAAAACCGCTGTAAATTAATATTTATGAAAGTTAAAAAATACATAAATATAACCGTTATTGCAATTATTTGCTTATTACTAATAACAATATTAATTGATATATTAGTCTTTAAAAAGGAAGAGCGTGTAAAAATTAATGAAAAGGATAAAAAAAGAATTATCATTCCATATAAGGACATCAAAGATGCAGGTACAATCAAAGAAAAACTATAGAGCTGGAGTTGGCATAATATTAATTAATTCTGAAAAAAAGATTTTTTGTGGCAATAGGATTGACAATCCCAATGCTTGGCAAATGCCGCAAGGTGGTGTAGATGGGGATGAAGATTTGTTGTTAGCTGCTAAAAGAGAATTAGAAGAAGAAACTTCTGTTAAAAATATTGAGTTAATTGCAGAAAGTAAGGATTACTATCAATATGATTTACCACAGGAATGGATTGACAGATTATGGGGAGGTAAATATGCAGGTCAAAAACAAAAATGGTTTTTATTTAAATGTTTAAAACCAGAAGAAATTAATGTTAAAACTACTGACCCTGAATTCTTATCTTGGCAATGGCAAAATAAAGATTTTTTAATAGATAATATTGTTGAATTTAAGAAGGAATTATATAATGCCTTATTTCAAGAGTTTAAAAGCCATATTTAAAGTAACTACAAACTATCATTTAATTATATTTTTATAAAATAATAAGAAATTAACTAATTAAGATGTTGATTTTATAAGCTCTATCAATATAATCTTCTTCTCTAATCATTGGCCCCTTCGTCTAGTGGTTAGGACACAGCCCTTTCACGGCTGCAACACGGGTTCGAATCCCGTAGGGGTCACCACTTTCCAGCTTCTAAAAATACAAATGTTTAAAACATGAATTTACTCAGTAGTTATTTTAACTTTCCTACTGATATAAATGAAAGATCTTGGTAATTAAAATATTTCCTGATTGTTTTATTTACATCTTCTAAAGTTAATTCTGAAATAATTCTATTTCTATTTTTAATTCTATTTATTGATATTTCTTGAATTTGTGTATTTAACAAATAACTAGAAATTTTATCATTAGTATTAAAATATATGTCATAGCTTCCAATTAAATACTTCTTAGCTTCTTCCAGTTCACTTTTATTTATCCCGTTACCGTAAAATGATTTTAAAGTTTTTCTGAATAGCTCCTTTGCTTTAGAATAATTCTTTTTATTTGTGCTTATATTTGCAATCCATAATGAGAAATCGTTACTGGACTCAATATAGGAATATGTTGAGTATGTTAATCCATTTTCTTCTCTTAAAATATTTGAAAGTTTAGAAGTTAATCCAGAGCCACCTAAAATATAATTGATAAGGTACAAACTGTAGAAGTCCTTACTAGATTTTCTGGGTAGTAACTTCATAGATTTTAAGATTATTTGCTCTTTATCAATATCGTAGTGATTATCAATTTTTTCTATTTGTGATATATTGATAGATTTAGCCCTATTTGATCTTTTCTTTAATTTCTTAGCAATAAAATTAGTAAAATCCTTTAGTTCTTTTTTTTGATATATTACCAGAAATGGCTATATTCAATCTATTTGAAGCAAATCTATCATTAGAGTAATTATTTAAATCACTTAAAGTAATTTTAGCTAGAGAATCTTTATTCCCATATGGATTTACACTAAAATCTGTATTATGGTAGAAATCTTCATTAATTTTAATATCAGCCAAAAATCGTGCATTTCCTAGATTAGATTTATAATTTTTCTGTATATTAATTTTTGTCTGATCAAGAATTTTTTGGTTATAAAATTCTGGCTCTATAATTGTGCTAACTACTTTCTTAAAATCACTAAAATATGTTCTTAGGAACTTAAAGCTTATATAAAAATTCTCATGATCAACATGTGTGTCAATATAGAAACCATTTTCTTCAATTAGATTTTTTAATTTTGTTGGGTTTTTGCCAATTTCTAGTTGTTTTAGAAGATATAAAAACACATAGCTTAAGCCTAATTTATCTTTAGGATCATAGATATATCCGCTATTTTTAAATGCCAAATCAACAGTAATTATATTAGTTTTGGGATTATAGAAATAATATGTTTGATGTTTATCGTTTGAATTTATAATTTCGAAATCTAGTATATTTCTTTCTGATGCGCTTACATTCATAAATGTTATATAATTAATTATTAATATTATTAGGATTTTTTTCATTAAAATAAGCTAAAAAAACACTCCCTTTTGTACTTTTCTATTTTTATATAGAATTTCGTATATTTCAGTCATTATTTCTAACTCTAAATTATTCTTTTTTGATATTTCATATACTGCCTTAGCTGTAGAATATCCTTCTGCTATAGATTTTTTACTAGATAAAATATCATTTATATCTTCTCCCTGAGCAATTTCAAATCCTAATGACATGTTTCTGGACATCTTTGACATAGAGGTAAGTATTAAGTCCCCTATTCCACATGGCATTAAAATCACTTCTTTTTTTCCTCCATATATTTCTATTATTTCCTGCATTTCGAGTATTAGTTTTGTAAGTATTGCAGCTTTACTTGATTCACTATAATTTAACCCTACTGCAATCCCCATACCTATTGCTGCCACATTTTTTAACGCACCACATAATTGAGCTGAAATAATATCATTGGCAAGAATTGTTTTAAAATTATTATTAGATACAAATCCATTAATTTTATTTCTAATATTTTTATCCTCAGCACAAATAGTAGTTAGTACTTTTTTATTAGCAGCAACTTCCTTAGCAAAATTTGGACCGGACATAACTCCAATTTTATTTTCTGGATATATATCTTTGATAATATCACTGATTAATCTTAAATTTACATTGTCTATACCTTTAGAGCATATTACAAAAACTGCATCTTTATTTATTAATTTTAAATTATTAATTTCTTGCAAAATATTCTCTGTAAATTTACTTGGTATTACTAGAAAATAATAATCTTTATTTTTAATATCTTGAAGCTCAGAAGTAGCTTTTAAATGTTTTGATAATTTATTTTCAGGTAAAAATAAGCTATTTATATTTTTATTATTTATAGATTCTTCAACTTCTTTTTCTCTAGCCCATAATAAAATATCATTTTTATTCTCAGCTAATAAATTTGCTATTGCTGTTCCCCAAGCTCCACCACCTAATACTGCTATTTTTGTCATTTTATACCTTTTCTATTTCTATTCTTAAGAACATTTCCTTATCAATTTCTACCATATCATCTTCTTTATCAGTAATAGTGTAACTTACTTTTTTAGCTAATGTTTGTTCATTTATATATGATATATTCTTATCTATAATTTCTTTTAATTTAGTAGAATTACTCGTGAAATTTATTTTTATATGGTTTGTAACTTGTAAGTCTAGATCCTTTCTGGCCTGCTGAATTAATCTTACTATATCTCTAATATAACCCTCTTCAATTAACTCTTGTGTTAAATTTATATCTAGTGCAACAAGTGCGTCATTTTCTGGCAATGCTGCCATATTATCTGACTGCTTAGGCACCAATAATAAATCGAACTCATCTTGTTCTAATGTGATATCTTCAATTTGAATTTTATCATTTTTTTTCTGCCATTTTCCTTGTTTTGAATTAGCAATCAGTATTTTCATTTCTTTTGGGTATTTTTTACCTAATGATTTAAAATTTAATGTTAACCTGAGATCAGCTAGATCATTGATTTTATTGCTAAAATATACTTGTTTTACATTAAGTTCGTCTGCTATTAATTCTTTAAAATCACCTAACCCATTATATCTTTCACCAATAATTTCAACTTTTGCTAGTGGCTGTCTTGTTCTAATGTTACTCTTACTTCTTATGGAATGGCCTGTAGTACAAATATTTCTTATTTGGTCCATTTTATTTAACAAGTCTGTATCTTCAGGTAATTTCTCTAATTCCTCTTTAGTAGGAAAATTCTCTAGATGTACTGACTCACTTGCATTTTTTACTTGCAAGCCTTGAAATATCTCTTCTGATATATGTGGTATCAATGGTGATATAGCACGCATAGTATAATAAAGAACGGCATATAGACAATTATAGGCAGATTGCTTGTCAGAATCTTTGTCTTTTTTCCAAAATCTTTCTCTATTACGTCTAATATACCAATTATTTAATAATTCAAAAAATTGGTGAATATCTTCATACGCTGCTGGAAGATTATATTCATCTAGTGACTTCTCTATCTTTTTAATAAAAGCTTTTAATTTTGAGTAAATATAAATATCTAGAAGATTTTTGCTTTTTAAATCTAAATGAGCCTCCAATTTATCAGCATTAGCATATATCGTAAAAAAGTTAAAACTATTCCATATCGGCTTAATATATAGTCTAAGACTCTCTTTAAATACATTTCCTTCCTTATCTATATTTAGTTCATTACCTCTCATGACTGCACTGTGTCCCATGAAGAATCTCATAGAATCTGAACCATATTTTTTAAATATTTCTAATGGGGATGTGTAGTTTTTTAACCTTTTTGAGAGTTTCTGCGATTTTTCATCTAATATAACACCGTGACATATACAATTTTTAAAAGGAGGTCTGTCAAATAAAGCTGTAGATAAAACCATCAATGTATAAAACCAGCCTCTTGTCTGGGCGACATATTCAACAATAAAATCTGCTGGAAAATGCGATTCAAATAGTTCTTTATTTTCAAATGGATAATGAGCTTGTGCATAAGGCATAGATCCAGACTCAAACCAGCAATCTAATACATCTGTAACTCTTACCATTTTTGCTTTTCCACTTGGATCATCAGGATTAACTCTTGTTAGTTCATCTATAAATGGTCGGTGAAGATTTGTTACTTTAACTTTAAAATCTTTTTCTAATTCTGCAATTGAACCGTAAACATCTATTCTTGGATAATTAGGATCATCAGATATCCAAACAGGTACAGGACATCCCCAGAATCTATTTCTAGAAATAGACCAATCTCTTGCATTTTCTAGCCATTTACCAAAAATACCATTCTTAATATGGTCTGGAATCCAATTAATCTCTTTATTTAGCTCTACCATTCTATCTTTTATATCAGTAACTTTAACATACCAAGATGGGAGCGCTCTATAGATTAAAGGTGTATCACTTCTCCAACAATGTGGATAGTTATGAAGATATTGTTCTGTTTTAATCCATAAGCCTTTTGCTTTTAATGCCTTGATAATTTCTATATTCGTTTCAAATACTTGCTGGCCTATGAAATCATTTACAGGTTCTATAAATTCTCCCTTTTCATTAATTGGACATATTGTAGGAATAGAATTTTCCTTACATAATATCTGATCATCCTCTCCAAATCCTGGTGCGATATGTACTGCGCCTGTTCCTTCTTCTATATTTACAAAATCAGCATGGTAGATTGTAAATGCATTTTTTAGATCATATTTCTCTTTATCTGAAGCAAGATAATCAAAAACTGGTTCATAAGTTTTTCCTACTAATTCTTTACCTTCTATTTCTTTAAATATTTCAATCTCCTCTCCAGTAGATAGTTCTTTTTTATATTTTGTTATTAAATTACTGGCTATACAAAAATATTCTCCAGATTTTTCAATTATTGAATATTTAATATTATTATTAACCGCTAATGCAAGATTTGAAGTCAAAGTCCAAGGTGTTGTTGTCCAAACTAATATCTTAACCTTCTTAGCATGAATCTGTTGGTTAAGTTGAAATGTCAATGTTAGTGCTTTACTTTCCTTTTCTCTGTAGGAATTGTCTAATCTAGTTTCAAAATTTGACAATGGTGTTTCGCATTTCCAAGAATAAGGCATAACTCTTTGATCCTGATATACTAGTCCTTTATCATAAAGCTGCTTAAAAGCCCATATAACTGATTCCATGTAATTAATATCCATGGTTTTATAATCATTTTCAAAATCAACCCACCTACCTTGTTTTGTTACATATTCTTGCCATTGATCAGCATATTTCATAACTGATTTTTCACAGGCCTTGTTAAATTTATCTATACCAAGTTCCTTGATTGCTATTTGTCCACTTACACCTAATTCTTTTTCTGTTTCCATCTCAACTGGTAAACCGTGCGTGTCCCAACCAAATCTCCTTTCCACTTTTTTGCCTTTTATAGTTTGGTATCTAGCAAAAATATCTTTTACAAATCCTGTTAATAAATGCCCATAATGAGGCAATCCATTCGCAAATGGAGGGCCATCATAGAATATAAATTCATTATTTTCAGAGTTAATCTGCGCGTCTCTTATATCTATAGATTTATTAAATATATTTTTCTTACTCCATTTAGATTGTATTTTAGTCTCTATTTCAGAAAAATCTGGGTTAGATTTAATATTAGGGTATTTGTTGGTCATTTAATGAGCTTTATTCTATTTATTTTATTAATATAAAGAAATGCAATATTAATTAATAATATAAAAGCGCAATTTACAAATTCTAAAATTATGTGTTTTTGCGCCATACTTCTCAGAGTAAAATACATAAATAATATAAATAGTGAAGAAATTATAGCCACAATATAGTTTTTATAGTTATTATGTCGATTATACTCTCCAGCCAATAATATAGTTATCACGCAAATTAAAAATGTGATATTTAAAATAGGCCATAAAATTCTATCAAAAAACTCTGATATAACCTTGTTAATTCCATGACTTTCTATGATCCTCTTAGTGAATAATTCATGTGTGTAGTGTAAATTTAGTTTTTTACTATATCCGACTACATTTATTGCATCTGATGATAGTTCAAAATTAGTAAAGTATTTAGCAAAAATTAATTTACTTATTTCTTGATATTCTTGGTTGAGATGTATTCTACTACCCCTAGAAAAACCTAAATATAGCTCCCCTTTTATCCTAATTAATTTAGCCTTTTCTGACCTTATTATTGTTTTACCTGATGGTTCCTCACTATATATTAATACATCCAGCAACGAATTGTCTTTCTTCTTTTTATTTATATAAATATAAAGATTATCCTTTATCTTATTTATTTTATTTTCTTCCAATAATGAAATAAGAATATTATCTGCTATCGAGACTTTAAGCTTAGCGCGTTGTATATCTGAATATGGGATTAGGTAAGATATTACAAAAATATGTAAAAATGTAATAATCATAGCCACTTTAATCATTGGTTTCATAATTTGACTTCTGGACATGCCGGAAGATTTAAATATGAATAGTTCTTTTTTCTGATAAAAATAATTAAAGGTAATAATCGTTGTAATTATTACGCATAATGGCGCTGTATAAGATATTAAATTAAATAAAATTATGCTAAATAATTTTGCTACAGATATAAAATCTACATTCTTATTTACTATATATTCTAGAACCTTGATAAACTCGGCAATACATAATATTCCAGAAGTTACTAAAGTTATTGAAATATAATTTTTAATAAATTTTTGTCTTATATATTTTTCTATAGTTTTATCTGACATTTATATTATCAATTAATCTTACATTATTAAGATAGGCAGCAACAAATATAATAGATTTGTCCACATTTCCATTAAACTCATTTAATTCATGATCTAAAATTTCAAAATAATCAATAGCTTCAAAACCATTAAGAATTAAATTCTGTTTGCTTTGCTCTATTATTTTTTTATAATCTTTTGGATTTGCCTTCAGTTTTGCCGAAGCCTTCTTTAATTCATCATAAATTAAAGGAGCTATCTTGGACAGATTTTCTTCTGTTATTTTGCTATTTCTTGATGAGAATGCTAAACCTGACTTTAATCTTTTGGTCTCTACAGCTATTAATTCTGTTCCGTAATCAAGATCTTTCAATAGATTATTAATTATTATATATTGCTGATAATCCTTCTTGCCCATATAGAGCCTATTAGCTTGCGTAATATTTAACAACTTACAAATTATTAAGCATACAGATTCAAAATGGTTCGGTCGATTTTTTTCCACATAATTTATCTGCCAATTTATTGATATTGAAATTGAATTTACTATTATTGGGGTATATTTCTTCATGTTCTGGCATAAATAGTATGTCAACATTCAATTTTTTACATATCTTGATATCTTCATTTATGGTTTTTGGATAATTTTTAAAGTCATCTTTATCATTAAATTGGTGCTTGTTAATAAATATTGAACAAACTAATAAATCTGCTTCCTTTCTTGCGACTTTTATTAACTCTTCATGGCCTTGATGCAAAGCTCCCATAGTTGGCACTAAGGAAATTATTTTACCTTCTAATTGCTTTTGCTTTATTATTTTTCTAATATCTTTTTTTAAGTTTATAATTTGCATTTATGTTTTTTAGAAAGAATAAAAAAATAGAATTAATAGCTAAATATAATAAAATAATTAAATCAAAAGTCATCTCGTTTGATCAGCATCAGCAAAATATTCTTATAGAGTTAGAAAATTTATTTTTACAATCATCTACTAAGATATCTCGATTACTTGCAGCAAATAAATATTGTGGAGCATTTATTTATGGAGAGGTAGGAAGAGGAAAATCTATGTTGATGGATCTATATTATCAAGAATCTAAACTTAAAAAAACACACCAGCATTTCCATAAATTTATGATTGAAATTCATAAGCAATTACACGCACTTAGAAAAGATTCAATTTATAAAGACCCCATTAAAATTATTGCTAAAAAATTTTCTAAAAAGTATGAATTACTTTGTTTTGACGAATTTCATATTGCTGATGTTGCTGATGCGATGATTTTAGAATCTCTATTTAAATATTTATTTAAATATGGAGTCAAAATTATCATTACTTCTAATAGACACCCTTCTAACTTATACTTAGGAGGAATACAGAGAGAAAAATATTTAGAATTTGTTACGTTTCTTACTACTAAAGTAAAAATTTTAGAACTTAAATCAGAAACTGATTATAGGACAGATGCAATTAGATCTATTGAAGAAAAATTTATTTTTCCAATTAATAAAAATAACCAAGTAAAAATTGATAAATTGATAGCAAAGATTTGTCAAAAAAACAGACTTAAAGAACATAAAATAACAGTAAACAAAAGAAATATAATTATAAGTGAATCCTACAAGAATTTTGCCATTTTAGATTTTCAAATCTTCTGCAAGGAAAATTATGGAACTATCGATTATTCTTTAATTGCTGATGATTTTAGTAATATTTTACTTACAAATATTTCAAAGATATCCGAAGATGAAACAGACATCTTAAAAAGATTTATTCATTTGATTGATATATTTTATGAAGCAAAGGTAAATATGGTTTTTTATTCTAATATTGAGTTAGAAAAAATATATCAGGGATCTAGATTTAATGTAGAATATGCAAGGACTATATCTCGTATAAACGAATTCCTATCAGCTAGATATGGAAATTCTTAACCTTCTTCTTTAGGTTTTGGGTGAAATTTTTCAACTAAAAGATTTAGTTCTGACTGTGTACATAATCCAAGTAATACAGGATCTTTTAATTGTAAAGCTGTGTAATTACCGTAGCTTTTATCTTTAATTGATTCAATCGTCTTTTTCGTTGTTCCAATTAATCTTACAATTTTACTATCAGGAATATCTGGGTAATTTTTAATCAACCATGCAATTGCATCTGGTTTATCTCTTCTTTTAGCAATTGGGATATATTTTGTTTTATTTTTTTTAGATGCTTGCTTAACTATGTCTAACTCAATAAGTGTTAAATCCTTATCTTTATTTTTTTCGCAATCTTTAATATCTTCGCTCGTTAACTGACCCAATAGAATAGGATTTTGTCCTTCTATATTTGATGCAATTTCTCCATCAGCTATAGTCTGAACTTCAATTTCATGCAGATTGCATAATCTAGAAATCTGTCTAAAGGTTAAAGATGTATTATCTATTAGCCATACCGCAGTAGCTACTGGCATTAATGGTTCTTTCATCGAGTAAATTTAAATTTGTTAATGACAAGTAAGATATTTTATATAAGTATAGATACTTGTCAATCATAGTTTACTTAGTATTTCGTGAGAAAAATTTTTTTTCTAACAATTTTTACAATATTGTTTACAGTAAAATCTTCACTTATAAATGCAGGATATACTAATTCTATTACTATTTTAGCTCCCGAATCTATGACCTCATCTTTAATAGAGATCATTAGGAATTATTCTAGAAAGAGTTCTCAAAATGTATCTTTAATATTTGATAACAACAAAAGATATATAGAGCTAATTGAGGATGGCAATCCAGCAGATATAATCATCACTAATCATCCAAGCTGGATTAATAACTTAAAATTAAAAGGTTTGATTGACGTAAATTCTATTAGCAACCTTGTTGAAGATAGATTTGCACTGGTAATGAATAAGGAGTTTTATGACTTATATAAGGAACAGTTAATATCGAGAACAAATCAGCCTTCCAGATGGAATAGATTTATTACAAATAACTTTAAATTGGCTATTTTAAACCCAAAATTAGATCCTACATCTAATTCAGCATTATCTACTTTAAAAAATGCTAACATTCATTTCCAGGCTGAAAATATAATTTATAGTAATGACTTAAATCTAGAATTGAATGAATCGTCTGACATTTTGGTTATGTCTCCTCTTAGCTTATTACATGACAGACAAGATCTTAATATTATTAAAATCTTTTCTTCTGAAACTGATGAAAGATTCATCTATCAGGCGGCTTTAATTGCAAGTGAGAATATGAAAGAATCTAATAAAATACTCCAATATATAAAAACAGATAAAAATAAGGAAATTTTTAAAAAACACGGTTTTAGAATTATAAAATGATTGAAAATATTATTAAAGATTTTGAATCTATCTTAATTCTTCAAATTATTGGATTATTTTTTATTATTATAATTTCATATAGAATATTAAGATTTTTGTTTAATTTTATTAGATATTTTGTTTTGTCATTTCGCCACAGAACTAGATATGATAAGAAAACACGAAAAATGATGCAAAACAAATCAAATCTTCCCTCTGGACCAAGGGCTAGAGATAAAGAAAAAGAATTGGAGGCATTCAAAAAGCAAATGCAAACATATAGCAAATCTACCGATCTGGAGGTAAAAGAAGAAACCAAGATTGTAGGCATTGCAAAGCCTGTAGGCAGATGGACAAAGTTTGTAACAAGTCAGAAAATGTCATGGCTAAAAGCTATGGTAGGAGGAAAGTCTGACAGTGACAATTTCTGGAAGAATATGGTTGATGCTCAAGCTAGAAACCAAGGAAAGATGAAAGGAAAACAGCGATAAATTATTGTTCTTTTAAATAATAATCTAACAAATAAACCTTCACATCCTCAACTATATTTTTAACTAGTTTCTTTCTATAACTATCCCTAGCAACCTCTGCTGCATAGTAATTTTTGTTTAAAGATATACTAATATTTTCCGAAAAACTTCTTGTCATTACCTGCTTCTTATTTTTATTAAGTGTAACTGTAATTGATAGGTTATAATTATATTCATTAGCTACACCATCTCTATCCATATCCGTAGGATATAAATTTTCGTTAATATTGCTAAGAATTAATTTAAATTCTGAGTTATCCGAGTTTTTACCGTAATATTTAATAAAATTATGGTATGTAATCTTTTGGTATAATTTTTCTTTTGAGTAATCAGCTTCTATCTCGATACCTGTCATAAACTCAGTATTATCAGCTACTTGATCTATACCATCTAATGCTTTAAATGAGCAGGAACTAAGTGAGAAAATTAACAATAATTTAAATAACAACATTAAATATTTTACCTGGAATGTTAATAATTTTTTTAATTTCTTTTCCTTCTAATCTAGACCTTATAGCTTCATGATCTAAAGCTGCATTTTCTTGATCTGTAGCTGAAATATTTTTGTCTAACTCTATTGTCGCTCTCAATTTACCATTTATTTGCAATGCTAAGATAAAACTATTCTTTTCTAAATAATCTTTGTTAATTTTTGGCCATGTTTGCTCTTCTAAATTAATATTTAATATATTTGAGATTTCAGCTGAAAAATGCGGAATGGCCGGAGATATAAGAATTGCAAAATGCTTTAAGCAAAAATTAATGATTTCTGCATCTAGATTATTTTTTATTTTATAACTAAAAATTGAATTACTTAATTCTCTGATATTTGCTATAGCTTTATTTAAGTTAATTTGAGAAAAATTCTTACCGATATTATCAATTTGCTGATTTAGAGAAATTAAAAGAGCTTTTTGCTCTCTATTTGACTCTTGTCCATACTTAAAATCCTTTATTTCTGGATATTTATTTTTAAAATTATGAACAAATTTCCATATTTTATTTAAATATTTCCAAGCACCTTCTAAACCAGAATCTGACCATTCTAAATCTTTTTCTACTGGTGAATCAGATAACATAAATAATCTTGCAGTATCAGCACCATATGTGGAAATTATTTCCTGAGGGTTAACACCATTCTTTTTAGATTTTGACATTTTCTCTATTCTTTGAGGATATGCCACGGATTTATTTTCTAAATTTATATATTTATCTCCTTCCTTAGCAATATTACTTACGTCAAGCCAACCACCATCCTCATCTTTAAAGGACATATTCGTAACCATTCCTTGCGTAATTAATTGTTTAAATGGTTCTCTTTTTGTTAGGTAGCCAATATCTGCCAAAGCTTTAGTAAAAAATCTGGCGTAGAGTAAATGTAATACAGCATGTTCTATTCCACCGATATAGCAATCTACACCTAAATATTTATCGGCAAGATCTTTATCAAATGCGTGATCTTTATTTTTGCTATCTAAGAACCTTAGGAAATACCATGACGATTCAAAAAAAGTATCAAATGTGTCCGTTTCTCTTTCTGCTTTCTTTCCACATTTAGGACAATCTACATGTTTCCAGCTAGGATGATTTGCAAGCGGGTTACCAGCCTTTGAGAAGTCAACTTTTTCTGGTAATTTCACTGGTAAATCTTCTTTGGGAACAGGTACGGCTCCGCAGTCATTACAGTAGATAATTGGAATTGGGCATCCCCAATATCTTTGCCTAGAAACACCCCAATCTCTGATTTTGAAATTAACTTTTCTTTGGCCTAAAGATAGTTCTTCTAACTTATTTATGATTTTTTCTTTTGCTTCACTAGCATTTAAGGAATTAAGAAAATCTGAATTTATCATTTTTCCATGCCCAGTAAATGCCTTACTATCATCTAAGTCCTTAGATTTTGGATTTTCAACAACATATTTTATATCAAGGTCATATTTCTTTGCAAAATCATAATCTCTTTGGTCATGAGCTGGACAAGCAAAAACAGCTCCTGAACCATATTCAAGTAAAATAAAATTCGCTACATATAGTGGTAACTTTTTATTCTTGATAAAAGGATGCTTTATTTCTAATTTCGTTTTAAATCCTAGCTTTTCAGTTCTATCAATTGCTTCTTGTGATGTCGCAACTTTATTAGCTTCTTCGATAAATTCTTTTAAATCTTTATCTTCTTTTGCTAACTCCAGAGCTATTGGGTGCTGTGGCGCTATAGCGCAAAATGATGCTCCAAATATTGTTTCTGGTCTCGTAGTATAAACTTTTAATTTTTGATTATAATTTTCTATCTCGAAATTTATAATAGCACCTTCTGACTTTCCTAGCCATTTTTGCTGCATGTTTTTTACTGAGTTAGGCCAATCTTTAAGATTGTCAATTTCCTTAAGTAATTCATCTGCATAATCTGATACTCTTAAAAACCAACCATTAAGTTTTTTTCTTTCCACTATGGCCCCGCTTCTCCAGCCTTTGCCATCAATTACTTGTTCATTTGCTAATACAGTATTATCTACTGGATCCCAGTTTACATAGCTTTCTTTTCTATATGCAATTTTCTGTTCTAGAAATTCTAAAAATATCTTTTGCTCATGCTTATAATAATCATCCCTACATGTAGCTAGTTCAGCTTCCCAATTATAAGACAATCCTAATGATTTAATCTGCTGACGCATATTTTCTATATTTTTCTCAGTCCAGTCTTTCGGTGGAATGTTTTTTTAAGTTTAGATTCTTGATAATATAGATCCATCAACATAGATTTTCCTCTTCCTACCTCTCCATAAATAAATGC
>MDTB01042180.1_pt1 | contig 16491 bp, 12 predicted proteins | sample 811161 | NCBI WGS metagenome assembly MDTB01 (sample SAMN05326650, study PRJNA326480) | marine metagenome | isolation source: seawater | place: Mediterranean Sea | collected 2009 | reverse complement strand
CATAACATGTAATGTAGTTGGGCGAGCCGGAGCCGGCGTCGGCCTCGCAAGTCGCGTGCGTCACGCCTGGCACGTCGGAGGCGCCAGCGCCGCAGCCGAGAGCTTCGGCATCACTCATACCACCCGGTAAGCCGCCGTCCGGGATGGTGCACTTCGCACGACATGCATTGATGTTCTTGCCCTGCCCATCGTCTACCAAGCCTGCGAATAGACCAGTCTCTGGGGTGGCGCCGTCGCCCGTCGCCGCGCCCCCAACCCGCGTCGCGGCCAGATTATTGAAATTATAAATTAATGCCGGTGGTATTTTTTTTTGCTTCTGTGGGTCTTCATAGAAAACTATCCGTTTATTGTTCGTTGTCGAATCTGTCACGAGCGGAGCTCCTATAAATTTGTGGTTAGTTGATGAAGTCATTATTAATATTAAATATTATTTTTTTAATTTAAAATTAATATATGCTTCTTATTTTATTTAACCAATATTCACTATAAACTTTTTCAAAATTATATGATATTTTAATCATTTCATCATATTTTTATTTAAAAATTCTTCTGTTATTTTTTTTCATAAATTAACTACTATAACTGGTAATTCTTCTTCTGTTTTTTTCTTCGATTGGGACGGGCTTCCTGCACCGGCCGTATTGGGAATACCAAGCCAGCGGTTCGGAGTTGTCATCACCGCACCATGCAAATCGTGGTGGCCCTTCTATTAAAATTGTGTTTTGTCCATGGCCACCATCATCGCGGTAGCGGGGTTGATCTGGAGCGCCACCAAGCTTTGTTAATTTAGGCGAAAGGTCGCGGCGGCAGCCTTCGGGCTCGGGTAGGGTGGCTGGATCAAACTTGCCATTTATCTCTCTAACTATACTTGTGTCAAATTGAATCGTCGTCGGTTCTAATTCCGACTTGGATTGGTTCCACCGATACTTAACTGGATAGTAACTGAGCTTTTTTACGGTGTCCTTGGGGTAATTATCCTGTGGGCCGACCCTGAAAGTGGATTGATCTGATTTACAATACGTCGGTGGCGGCGGCGGTGCCTCCTCTTGCAACGTTGTGGACTCCACGAGCGACGTTGGATAGCGCAAGCACGTGCCGTCGGTATTGGTCTGGCAACAAAAAGGTGGCCCGGGCGGCGAGCCCTCGGTCGTCCCGGGCGAGCATGCGGGCGAATTATCTATGCGCTCGACGAGGCCTTGGCTCTTGACGTCCAACTGGATTCCTAGATTATCGTTAGTGTTTTGACATATTACATCACCACAGTCACAACTCGCTTGGAGATTGCTCCCGCAGCTATTCACCGTTTCATAAATACTTTGTGTTTGATCTTTATTCAAATAACCGCATGCTGCACATTCATATGAACCATATTTAGTATTTTTATCACAATTTAATTCAGTTGCTGGTGGGCATTCTGCTAAAGAAATGCCTACCTTTGGATTTCGCGGCACCTGGGTAGAGATAAAATATTGTGGCGCGTGGCCGCTGCTGGTTTCCGCGTCGTGAGGCGTGTTCGTGTCTATATTTAAAACTTCCTTATTGGACTTCAAATATGACGGTTCAGACAGCGAAAGCCAATTATGCTTTTTGTCGTGGCTCTCGAAGTAGAGCCCGCCGTGGCTCGTATCCAAACAGTTATACGTGAATGTTATCTCGTCCCCGGCATCGGGGCCGGTGCCCTCACTCCAACTCCACGAGATCGTCGAAGGTTGATTTGTAATTTCTTGTATAATTCTTTTCCAAGGGGCGTCAAGCGTATTTCCCGCACAATCAACGCGGCTAAGGTTTTTTTTTGTCGTTAATTGATAGTTTGGGTATACATACTCAAAGTAGCTTGCATCAGCTGTCCAGTATTCTCCTTTTTTTTGCGACGCTTTTGTATCGGTTGCTTCACACAATGGTATAGAAGTGCCTGGTAATGTTTTTAGAAAATCGAATTTTGTCTCATTACATGATTCCACATATTCAATATAAGAACACGTATATACCTCCTCGCCACTACTATTTAGATTAACAGGCACAGTAAGAGGATTATTCCAATTTTTAAGCTTCGGCTTATCATTTGTTTCCCAAGCGCGACCACAAAGTGGGTAAAGATACTCGCCGGGCGGCGCCGAGCCTGGCGCTTTTGGGAGCGGATGTATTTGATTACCGGGTATTAACTTCACATATTTTGCCTCGGCTTGCGAAGCGGGGGTCCAGTTTTGTTTGTTCGTGAAGATCATATTTTGAAAAAATTGCTCATATTTACTAATTTGGGAGTAGTCAGGCTGGTTATTGACCATAGGGACCCGAAGAGGCGAGTAGTACTCCGCCGCCGGGGCAGATGCGTCACATAACCCGCGCGCAACCGGTCGCATCGGTTGAATCTGTATTCCACATTCAGAATTTGAATATGTCGGCTCGGTCTCGTTTAAATAGCAACAAACTTCTCCTTCACTTATTGTTTTCTCATTTATGCAACAAATGTCTAATTCTGTTTTTCCCTCTGATGCAGGATATTTTTTTTCTGCTTCAGATTCATTTTCACTTTTGCAAATGGTTGTTTTATCAACATACGCTTGCCATTTATTCGGACATCGCGCCCCGCCGGGGGCAATACAAACATATTCATTGTTACTAACTGTATCGCTGCCGAATGCGGTACCACTTGTTGCTGCTTGTTCACATTGTTGTAACTTATTTGATAGCCCTCCGTTTGTGGCCGAGTCGCAATATCTTAACTTGTCATTAACTGTTTGACCTATATTGGGAATATAGGTGCATGTGTGCAATCCCCCCCGCCCGTCCATTTCTAAATCGATTACTGGCTTGGAGCATAGACCAAATGTAAATCCGCGCGCTTCAAGCACACTATTAGTCACACAAGGCCCGCCCTCGACGCCTGGCGCTTTACAATCATTATCTTTCATACAAGGTTGAGCCCATATGGGTTCTTTCCCAGAGTAGTCATCCGCTGGCGGGCAGGGTCGCTGCCTACAATAGTACCCCTCTGGTGTAGAATAGATTTCCGGCGTCGAATTTGGTGAAAAAATAGGACAATAGTTCTTGCCGCCGGGCAGCTGCTTGATCGTACCGACACTCTTGTACACCGGTTGGTCCCCGGGTTTGACCCCGCTGTGCCCATCCGAACTACTCACACCTTTTGTTTTTAAGCATTGGGACGGGCGCGGCCGCCGCTCCGCCGATGACGCGTGCTGATTATTAAGCCACCAACTTTCTTGGCACTCGTATGTTGGTGGCCACGCATTATTGTTCTTATTCAACACGTTCGTCGTTCGAAAGGCACAAAAACCAGGACCACCTGTAATATATTTAGTATTTGTGTCATAAAATGAATCTATAAAAGGACTAGGGTGCGACGGCCCGGCGACGGACGGGCATGGGACCCCACATATCAAGTTATCATCCCCTCCGCACCACTTGCCGATGGAGCCGGTGCATTCGGTATCGCTCACCTTCTCCATTCCTGAAGTAGAGCCAGTTAATGGATTATATTGTGTACCAAATTGGCAATCTAAATCACATACACAAGTGTCTTCATTATATTTATATGCTATCCCATCTGAATTTCTCTTATGGGCACATGGATTTGTAATACAAGTTCCAGCTTTTGTTTTTATATTAGGATTTTTACACATTACTTGTGAACCTGGGCATTGTATAATACATCTGTTTAATTTATTATCCCAAATTGTACCTGGTTGCCTTTGACATTTATCATTTAAATAATCTAAAAATAAAATTAAAGCATATCCTGCTAAAACAGCTATAGTAGAAACTACTATAATAGCTATAATAATTCTTATAGTTTGACCTGGTTTTCCTTTAGATAAATAATCTGTATTTTTAATTATAAAATTTAAATCAAAATAAAATGTTTTCATTAATTATTAATATATTATATTTTTAATATTTTAATTTTGATTAATTTAAAGTATTTAAAAAAATATAGAATATTAAATATTATGAAATGTAATTATATAAATAATTTAAATAAAAATTGTAAAAATAATAGTTTTATAAATATATTAAATATTAATTATTGTTATTCTCATTATAAACTATTTTTAAAAAATTATATAATCAAAATACAAAAAGTTTATAGAGGTTATAAAAGTAGAAAAATACTTTATTTTTATAAAAAATTGCCATTAGAAATACAATATAAAATTAATTTATATATTCAAAATGAATTTCAATTAGAAAGAAAAAATAAAATTATTTCAAATATTATTATAAATAAAATAGATAATTTTATTATAAATTATTATAATTTTAATTCAGAAATAATATTTTTACATAATTATATCCAAAATGTAAACATTAATTTTATAACAGTAAATAATGAACATATTATTAATATATTATTATACTTATTTTATTTGTTAGATAAATATAGATATATTATAATTACAAATAAACAATTTTATATAAATAAATATAGAAATAAAATACTCAGGGTTAATATGTATAATAAATTATTAGAGTTAAACAATTTATTAGTATATAATAAAAAGAACTTAGTTCAATATCAAAATTATATATATATTAATAATGTTATAAATTATAAAGTTTTTTATAATAATTTACCGTAAATTACAAATTAAATTTTTAAATATTCAACTGGTATATATGAATTTGATATTTGCCGATGACCAATTTTAAATCTTCCTGAAAAAATAAAATTATTTTTAAAATCAGAACTATTAATATATGAAATTATATTATTTAAATTACATTTTTTTTTAGGTTTTAACATAATTAATCCACCCCCAAAATAATTTATTTTCCCTAAAAAGCATACATTTTTCTTTCTGGTTAAATTATAAATATATATACATTCTTTTCCAATATTATTTTTAATAGCAAATTTATTTCTCGATGCTCCCCATTGAAACCAATTATCTTCATTAAATTTTTTAATTTTTCTATTCATTAAAATTTGTTTATTATTTAATAAAAATTGATTAATTTTATCATTTTCACAAGGAAAATTTTCAATATATATATATTTATCTATTTTATTTTCTCCATTTAATATTTCAAAATTTCCTAATTCTTTGTTTTTATAAACATTTTCTTTTCCACTTACAAATCCAACATATATATCAAAATAATCTTTAAATGTTACATTATTTATATTTTCTTTATTTGTAAATGTAATTAATCCATCACTATTTGTAACATATAATAATTTATCATTATATAATACTTTTTTTTCTATAAGATTATTTTTACAATATCTAAATATAATAATATCAATTGAAGCATCTTTAAACATTTTTTCATTATTAGGATAAAATATATGTGTAAATGATCCATTAATCATCATTGTGTTTAATAATTTATAAGAACTTGTTAATTTAAAAAAATCAGATGGAATAATAAATATTAATTCCCCATTAAATTCTAATAAATTATAACATTTATCAATAAAATCGATATATAAATTTCCATTTTTTTTTTTTACATATGGAGGATTTCCAATTATTGTTTTATATTTTTTATTTATAGTTTCTTTAATAAAATCACAAAAAAAAACTTTATTTTTTTCTATTTGATCTAATAATTTAATATTTTTATCTATTTCATACATATCAAAATTAACATTAGGTAATTTATCTTTTATATAAACAATTAAGTCACCTTCCCCAATAGATGGTTCTAATATAGATGATGGTTTATTATATATAAATTCATATATTTTTAATTTTAATATATTATTTTTAGTAAAATATTGCCCTAAAGTATGTTTATGTAATTGATTTAAAATCATTTAGTAATTTACTATATATTTATTTTACATCTTTGAACATTTAAAACACTAATAAATTTTAGTTAATTCGTTTAGTATTTGCTATTATATTAAAACTGTATTTTTAAATATAAATTATAATATGGGTAAATTACTTGTATTTCATATTTATAATGATAAAGAAAAACATTTTATTAAAAACTATATTTTGTAAATCTTTTTATTATTATATTTAGGATTTTAAATTATTTCAGCACATGATTTAAAATTATAATCCAAAGTAATATATATAGTATGCAAACCGATTATAATTTATTAGATCAAATTTGGGAAGATGCAAATTTTAAACCTAAAGTAAAATTAACTATAAATAAAATAGATAAAAATAAAAAAGTAATAGATAATTATATATCTTCTAATTGTAAAATATGTAATTTACCCATTAAATTACCAAATACATATAATGGTACATATCCTCTCTGTATAATACATAGAGATCCAAATGATCGATTAAAGTTTATTTTTAATTAAAAAAAAAATAAATATAAAATATAAATGTCTAAATTTATATTTATTTTAATAATTCCGATGATTATTATTACTATTATATACATAATATATCAATCTAAAAAAACATATTTTAAGAATGATAATGATAATAAATTTTATATTGAAGTTGATAATTTTTTAACACATGATGAATGTGATAGTTTAATAAATGACTCGAAAAAAACATTAGAGGATGCTTCTGTAATGTCTGCCGATAAAGATGGAAATGCTATAAATGTACTAGATTCAGTCAGAACGAGTAAGAATACATGGCTTAAAAATGACTCATATAAAAATATTATTGATAGGGTAAACAATTTAGTAAATAAATATTCTAAAAATAAAGTTAATAAAAAACAATTTGAAAATATACAAGTTGCTAAATATAATATAAATGGTGAGTATAAAGGACATTATGATATATGCCATCCACTTACTGCACATTCATCACAGCTTCAAGCATGTATTGGAGATTATAAAAAATACAACTCAATTCGATATGCCACAATAATATTATATTTAAATGATGGATTTGATGGGGGTGAAACCGAATTTCCACTAATTAACAAAAAAATAATACCCAAAAAGGGTAAAGCACTATTATTTTTTAATTGTACATATAATGAAGAAACAAATAAAAATGGACTATGTGATACAATTAATAATTCTTTTCATGCAGGACTCCCAATTAAACCCGGGAAAATTAATGAAAAATGGATCGCAAATATATGGATAAGAACAAAAATTATTAATTTTTAAGATTTAAGGAGCAATTATTTAAAAATTATTTACAACTGTATCAATTACTGTTTTATCAGTGCAAAGTTCTTGAACAAGAATACCAAGTGCAGAAAGCATTGCTAGACGTCCATTAAAAAGTTCTGCATTTTTATACATGCTTAATTTTTCCGTTGTATTTGAAAATTTAAGTGGATCAAAATTATATTCTCCCGGAACATGTTCAGATTTCATATTAAACCATTTCTCTGGTGTATCGGGAAATTCATATGCCTTTAAAAGTTGTGCAACTTCAGAACAAGCAAATACACCAAGGAGGCTTAGCTGGAATGTTAAAGGCTGCGAACTAAGTTCATAGATACCTTGATTATTTTCATTAAGAAGTTCAAGTGTTGGAATAATAAGAGTGCTGGCCATTGCTACACGACCATGTTTAAGTTCAGCCTCTTGAACAAATTTAGTTACTTTTTGCGTATTTTTAATTGTTGGAGTTGTTAAACCATTTACAGATGAAATAAAAATCATAATCATTGATGCCGCGCTTAGAATTCCCATTTATAAATTTATATTATATATATTTCTTTAAGTAATTTATATTTTGTTAAAATAAATTAATAAAGAAATATATTTATATTTAAATAGAATAATGTATGCTATAAATAAAGATTACTTAAAAAAATTACAAGCAGATTATGCTAAACTTATTACAAATATTACTAGAGAACCATATAGAGATCAGCAGTTTATAGGTGGATTACCAATAACATTAGAAAAAAAAGATATTTTTACAATATTATCGAGGGATAATCAAGTAAATTATTCTGATTCTATATCGACTAAAAATTTTCGTTATTCTATAACTCAAAAAGTTGATGGCACAAGATTTTTAATGTTTGTTAATTCTGATATTGATGGAAAAAGTAATGTAACATTTATAGATAGAAATAATAACTTTTATGAATTATCACACCTGGATAAAGGTTTAACAAAATATTTGCCATCAGTTTCAATTAGCTCCAAATTATTAATTGATGGCGAATTAGTAATATTTGGTGATGATGATAAAATTATAACACCTTCAAGTGATAATAATGGACTATTAGTAGTAAAGGAAAAAATTAAAATGTTTAGTTTTATGGCTTTTGACATATTATATGGTCCTATAAATATACAGATGGTCGATAACCCTTTAACGCGAAGCAAAGAATTTAAAATAGAAACGGGAGGAGCAATGGCTGGACCAATAGGCGGAAGAATGTGGCCATATGAAAAAAGATATGATATATTACAGAAATTATTAATACCTGATAAAAATCTTAATAATTTCAAACCACCATTAACCATCGCATTTAAAGAATGTAACTGGTTTATACCAGAGATAAAACCATTATATTTTATGGATCAATTAAATATAGGAAAAAATTTGTATTCACCGCGCAATGGATTTTTTCAGGTTGAATTAGAAAAATTTAGAAAAGATTATTATCAAAAATTACATAAAATGAATGAAAAAGACAGATTTTATAGACTAATCAAGATAGAATTAGATGGTCTAATATTTACCCCCTGGACAACACCATATGTAATATATGGTGCATGGAATAAATTTTTAAATAAACAATATAAATGGAAACCAACTGATCAACAATCAATTGATTTTAAAATTTTACCAAGCAAGATCCCAAAACAATATACATTAAATATATCCAATATCAATATGCGCGATGGAATTAAAAATATAACAATAGAACCTTTTATAATGGATGAAAAGGTTGCAACGGTGGCCTCATCAGCACTTCCTGGAAAATTAGATGGTGAAATTGGGGAATTTATATATGATGATAGTACAAAAAAATTTATATTTTTAAAATTGAGAAAGGATAAATTAATTCCAAATTCAATTAAAGTAGCAAAAAATGTAATTAATGCAATTAAAAATCCAGTTGATATAAATAAAGTGAAAAAATTTTTTAATGTAGGAATTAAAGACAAGAAAACTGGAAAATATAAATTACCTGATAAAGAATATCCAGACTTATTAAAATATATGAATACTAGTCAATTACTTCAATGTGTTATAAATAATAATCAAATGAAATTATTAAATAAAGATAATTTAAATAAAATAAATGCATTAATAACTGATTTTAAAAGTCCGAGTTCTCTCTATGTATTTCCAGAATTTGAAATTCGATTTGGCAAAATTTTGTCATCAGATAGAGGCAATGTATTTAATTCAAATATTTCATTTATTACATATAAAAAAATAATAGATATAGTATCCATAATATATAAAGAATGGACATTAATAAATTATCGCGATTATTATACTTTAGTTACAAGTCCAGATGGAATAAAACGTAATATTAGAACAAGATATATATATGATGAAAATTTTAAAAATTTTAGAAAATTAAATTCTATATATAAAAAAAATATAAATAATATTGATATAAATTTTAAAAAAGATAAAGAAGAGTCGTTAAGTTTAAGATATTCATTATCAGATGAAATAAATGAAATTATACCACATGATCCAATTAATAATCAAAAAGAAAATAAAAATTATTATGAAAAAATAAGATATTCTTTTCCATTAAATAATGGTGCATTTTCTTTAGATTTAACTGAGATAATAAATATAAAAATTTTAGAAGGAAAGAAACAAATTTTATATAGAAAATATCAAGTTGAATTAGAAGCTCAAAACAATCAAATAGATATAAATGATGTAAATAATATTTTATTGAAAATATTAAATTTACTAAATGAATAAATAAAATTACATATCACTATTTAGTTTTAATGGTAGATCATCATTAATATAGGTTAAATTTTTATTCATATTAGGATATTTCCATTTAAAACTATTACTTAGTGTTTTATTATTGAAAAAAAATGATATATTAATAGGATTTATTAAAAGTGATAATTTTATTAAAGTTTCATTTAGAGTTAAAGATGGTTTATTCACTTTATTTATAGCCTGAAGAATTTTAGCACTTAATTTATTCGTTTTAATATTAAAATCTATTTTAAATAATACATAATCATTTTTATTTATTTTCTTAAGAGGTATATTAATTTCATTAAAAGATTTAGATAAGTTAATTATATCTTTATTATCATAACCTAATTTCCAATTTGAAGCTTTATTTTGCCTTAATGCTTGCAAAACAATTTCTTTTGGTTCAATACCTGGATTTTCTTTCCAAATTTTTAATTGCGTATATTCAGCTTCATCGGGTATAAATACTAATAATATATTATTATGTTTAATTAGTAAATCTTTAGATTCTTTTATTATATTAGTTGTTAAATTTATATCTAAAAATTCAATATTATTTTCAGTCATAAAATAGTTTGCTTGAATATATTGTAATTTTTCCATTCTTTCTGATAAATTTGTTTTATCTATTGACCATGGATCATCAATATTTCTGTAATATAGAATATCTATAACATAAAAAAAATCATTGTTTTGTTCTAAAAAGCCTAATAAAATCATATCAATATTATTAATTTGACTAAATTTTTTAATTATTTTATTACCAAGTAAATTAATATAATAACTATCATTTCCCGAAATATATAAATAATATAAATTGGAATTTTCTGGAATATTTGTTACATAGTACTTCATTCTTGAAAAAGTATCTAATTCATACACAGATAAAAGAGGATTAAAATTTTTATTAGGTATATCAATTAATTTTTTAATATCTGTTAAATTATCTTCTAGATAAAGAATTTTAGTTTTTATCCTATTATTTTTAATAAGAATTTTAATTAATTCATATTTACTTAATTGAGCAAGACCGGGAAAATATCTAGAATCTCTTTCTAGATTTATTCTGGCAACTTTTACTTCTTCATTTGTTTCTTGAATTATAACATTGAAATATTGAGGTTTTTTGGAATTTTTAGGCACAGCCTCTTTAATTCTAACAACTTTCCATGTATCATCTATTTTTGCTTTTGTAATTGCACCAATATCTATACTTCCTGGTATTAAAATTCCACTTTTTGTATCACTTGTTTTTGTGACACCATATTTTTTTTCTTCTTTTTCATTTATTGGAAAGCCATTTACTAAATAATTATTATATATTATAGAATTATCTTTACTCACAGCAGAACAACAGGGATAATAATAACCATCTGTACCAAGAACACCCTTTGGATCTATATAGAGTCTAGATTCTTGACATTGCCCACTAAAAGAATAAGGAATAGGCCGCAAACCTGCAAACCCAGGTCTTGTATCACTTTTTCTACACACTGCAGTTGTGCTTCCTTCTTTATTTGGGGGCATATAACCACTAACAGTATTAATATTTGTTAATGGTATAAAATCAAGGCTTTTATAATAAAGCTTTGGATTTTTATTAAAAATGTTTAAAAATATATCTTGTACTATTGTAAAGTAATATATATAATCATCTATTAATTTATTATTTTTACCCATTGAATTACATAAATTATTACTTATATCACTAACATTGCAATAACTCATAGACATTTGAAATGTTCCATGTATATGAATTTGTAAGTTTATTTTAATTCCAGAATCTATTTTTTTTGGTGGATTTTCATCATTTGTAAGCATTGGTAAAATAATACATTTAATTTCTTCTCTAGTTGAACTATCTTTACCATCACTATATGATAAATTGAGAATTCTTATTGTATTACCATTATTTTCTAATTCAATAATTGTTTTACCATTGTACTCTATTATATTACTATATTCATGTTTTCCTATTATTAATTTTCCAATGTCTAAAAGTCCGACACCAATCATTGAATATAAATCAATTAACTTAATAGAATATTGTTCTTTTGGTTCATTCCATAAATTAAATTGACAATTTACAGAATGAATATAACTATTCTCTGGTATCAATTTATATTTTTTATAATTTCCATTTATATCTTCTAACATACTTGCATTGCAATTATCAATTTTTTCTATTAGTTTTTCTTCTAATATTTTTCTTTCAGCTTGATCTTTTGGAATATTAATTAAATTAATTAAACCATTTTTGTATATTCTAATAGATGTTTTTTCAATTTTAATGGGTTCTAATTGGACCATATCTAGTTTGACATCATTTAGTTTAACATCATCTTCAGAAATAATATCTAGTAAGCCTTTTTTAGAAATGTCTTGTACTTTAAAACGGCCGCCATCATATAAAACAATAGAACCTTTTTTAGGGACCATTATATTATCTGGGTAAATTTTATTGCTATAACTTATCATTATCGCATTACTAAATTTTTGTGTTGCAGTTTTTGGAGCTAATTTTGGTGGCCCCCTTGATCTAAAAATAGATAAAAATTCTATATTTGTTAATATATTTTTAATATTACTAGGAGCACTACCATTTTCAGCAAGTTTTCCTTCTACAAGTATATCTTTTGTTATTGCTGGTTTACGCAATAATAAAGACTGTAATTGTTCATTTGTAATATCATTATTTAACCAGTCATTTTTAAAATCTTGTATATTTTGTTCTATATTTGATGGCATAACTTTTGGCGCTAATATGTAATAATATATTCCTTGTAATGTTAAATATAAACTTTTTTCATTTGGTTCTTCACAATCGGGTAAATGATAATTATTAATATTATCATCAGTACTCATATTCTTGCAATATGAACAATAACAAAAACGCTTTATTGGACCCATGGGTGGTTTATTAAAACTAAGAGCATAACTATCACCTGACCTACTATCTTTAATTTTTTGATTATAAGTTAATTGTGTAAATGCATTTTTCCATCTACCATTATTTGGTTCTGTAATTATGCGTCTTTTATCATTATATTTAAAATCAATATCAAAATCTTTTAATTTTTCTAAATTTAAAACATCATCATCATCTGATTTATTAATAAATGAATTTATACCGTATGGATTTAATGGTAATTTTTTAACAATAGATTCTGTCATTATTAATTATATAATAAATTAATTATATATTTTTTTATTTAAGTTTAAAGTATTTAAAAAAATTACAATATATATATATATATGCAAAATAGAAAAGAAACTATTAAAGACTTTAATAATATATTAGAAGAATTTATAGATAAAATGATACTACAATTTCCAACAGAAAAAAAATTAAAAAGTTATAGATCCGCATATAGAGTAAGTAAAAACCTTGATAAAACAATGCCTATTAATATCGTTATGTCCAGTTTAATGCATTTTAAGGACCAAATTAGGGATAAAGATGAAGATTTTTTTAGAAATAGTAAAACATTTGTGAATAAAGCAGTTAGAGCTTCATCATTTTCAAATGATCTTGGATTAGTAAATTATTGGGATTCTTTAAGTGATAATTCTAAAACAGCCATATGGGAATATGTACAAACATTATTTATATTAGGTGAGACATATATAAATAATGATCCATTAGCTATTTCAAATATTAATAATATTTCAAATAATTTAACATTTAATGAATCTATTGATGTTATAGAAAAAAATAATACATATACGGAAGAATTTATAAATAAAATAAATAAATAAATAAATAAATAATAATTATTTATAGTATGATTCCAGAAAAATTTTGGATAGAAGATATTTCTGTATTATATGAAAATTTTTGCATGTTTAATCCATTAATTATTTTCAATAATAAACCTATTAGTAATATTTTAAATGCTTACACAAGATTAGTTATAATAACAATTATTGTTATATTTACTATCAATAAAAATATAAATTATATTTATATTGGATTAATTCTAATATTAATATTAATAATAATATATTATATATTTAAATCAAAAAAAGATTCATTTTCAGTAAGTTCACCCGAAAAAAGTAATAATTTACCACAACGTAAATCAGATTTTTATAATACTAAAAAATTAGTAAATAATCCTTTAAAAAATGTTAAAATATCAGAATATAATGTTCAACCCATATATTCAAAAGCGACTCAATCTGATTTATCTATGAATAAATATATAAATAATCAATTATTTCAGACAGCAGATCAATGGATTTTTGATAAACAAGCAAGACCATATTATACTACAGCTATTTCAGCTGTTCCCAATGATCAAACTGCATTTGCAAATTGGTTATATGGAACAAAAAATATATGTAAAGAAAATTCTATATATATGAATAGACTGGATAAAAAAGAAGAGGCTTTAATGTGTAATGGATTTAATGCTCAAACACCGACAAATTTAGGATTACTTTAATTATAAAATTTACATAAATTAAATCAAAAAAAAAATAAATAGTAAATATAAATGGAATCTATAAATAAAGATAGAATGTTTAATCAATTAACTGGAATCAATAGTGATTCGTGTGAATATAAACAAAAATTAGATCTATCAACTAAACCATTAAAGTATTATATTAATCCATTTAATAATATTTCGGAATTAACAGATAATGCTAATTTTACATTAATTGGAAATTCGAGACTTACAAAAGAATCAGGTATATTTGAAAGATCATTACCATCAAATTTAAATAATTTACCAAGTTTATATGAACCAGCATATTCTACAACTCCATTTTTAGCTTCAAAAAATAATATTAATGTATCAAATACAGATATTGATTTAGAATTAAAAACCGGTTTAAAATTAAGATCAATAAATAATCAAGCGGAATTATCAGAAAGAAAATGGCCGATATATGGTGATATATTATCGAAGTCAATTAACAAAACATATCAAAATTTTGGTAAATTAAATTTAAATAAATCAATTACATCATCTGTTAATAATATTAATATTCCAGGATTAAATGTAATGCCAAATAGTGAATATAATCAACGAATGAATGATCCTAGTAGAATGTTTGTTGATACATATGTTGCTAATCAAAATTATTTTAACGGCCCCATCTGACCGCCGCGCTGCCGCTGGTCCGTCCGTTGTACGCGCCAGGCCTGTACTCCAGGATCTTACCAAAAACGACTTCTTCGCCTCATTGTTACATGGGAATCTGCAATGCAGAGGTAGGTGGGTCTATGCCGGCCCGGTGACCCCATGCTGGAATGGAATATGATACGTTTTAATGCGAAGGCAGGTGATATGTCGCCGATTCATATAGTTCAACCTCCGCGACTCACAAAAACTGTAAAACTATTAAGAATAACTGTAACTACAATGAGGATGAAGACGGGACCTTCATCTCTAACGAGATTAAGGCTAAACTTCCATTCCAGTCATATCATAAAGGATAATATTAGAATATGTATGAGCATCTCATTCACGCATGCAGGCAGTAAGTGTGCAAGGATTTTCTGTTTTATCTAGAACAATAATTCCAGACACACGAAATATGATTGAAAATTAAATTAAATTTTATATTTTTTAATATCTAATTTAATTTAAAGTTTTCCGATGTAAAATAAAATATATTTAAAAATTATTTTTATTAAAATCATAAAAGGAGAATGTTATGGAGTTTAGTAGTTTCAATTTTATCAATTAATAAAAGTTGTATTTATAAACAAAAAAATAAAAATTTTTATTTAACACAGTATTCATGTACAGAATTTGATACAATTTTAAATAAAACAGAATTATTTAATGATGAATCATATGACTGGAGAGATTATGGAATAGTTACTGATATTAAAAATCAACGTAATTGTGGAAGTTGTTGGACTTTTTCTGCAACTGGAGCAATGGAATCTGCTTGGAATATCAATAAATTTACAAAAATTTCTTTATCAGAACAACAATTAATTGATTGTGTTAAAAATGATAATGGTTGTAATGGAGGAGAAATGACTGATGCATTTGAATATGCAATTCAAAATCCTATGTGTACGGAAAAAGAAGATCCATATGAAGCAGAAGATGAAAAATGTATTAATTGTAATTCAAATGTTAAATTCTCTGCTTGCTATAAATTAGTAGAAAATAATGAACTATTAATGAAACATGTAGTAAAAAACTATGGGCCAATATCAGTTGCAATTCAAGCAGATCAATCTGTTTTTAGAAATTATGAAGATGGTATAATTGATAGTGATTCATGTGGAACAAATTTAGATCATGGTGTATTAATTGTAGGTTATGGTGTAGAAAATGATAAAAAATATTGGATTGTTAAAAATAGTTGGGGTACAGATTGGGGCGAAAATGGTTATGTTAGAATTCTAAGAACAGATAATACAAATTATGAAGGTATTTGTGGAATTGCGATGCAGCCATCATTTCCAGTTGTTTAAAAAATTTAAGATGTAATTTGGATATTTATTTAAGTGAAAAAATTATTATTTATCATATTTAATTAATATTTAATTTTTCAAAATATTAATTTTATTACCACATAAAATTAATCCATCATGTACATAAAAGTTCCATTGTGAATCATGATAAATTAATTCGCCATCTAATAGTGTACCATTATTTTCAAATAAATTATCTTCACATTCAATATT